>Ga0181520_10001942_pt1 | contig 40447 bp, 39 predicted proteins | sample PEATcosm2014_Bin_29_FD_132451 | JGI IMG/M metagenome (GOLD analysis project Ga0181520, IMG submission 132451) | Peatland microbial communities from MTU Mesocosm Facility, Houghton, MI, USA - PEATcosm2014_Bin02_30_metaG | ecosystem: Environmental > Terrestrial > Soil > Wetlands > Peat | place... | reverse complement strand
TCGCCGATCGCTCCATTCGCGAGTTGTCCGGACTCACGCCCACAGCCTACGCCGCCAAGATGGAAAAGTAGCCTACCCCCGGCTGCTCAGACCCGTCAACCATGGCTTTGCTCGAACGGGTACGTTGCAATTGAAGAAGGATGATTCGATGCGACCGGCGTTGCTGCCGGACGGGCGGTGACGAATCTCCGCGATATCCCGATCACGCGAACTGTGGCTATCAAGGATGCAATCCGATTGGCCAAGATCTGAAGATGCGGCGAAGGCGTCAGGCAAGCGTGTCGAGAACGATGCTGAGATTGAGCTCCGCGGATTCGATACTTGCTCCGCTGGCGCTCAACCCTGGAGGCATCGGAACCGAGGCCGTGTAAACTCCGCCCGACTCTTCGACGCTGGCCCCGTAGCTCTTGCCCGCCACGGTTGTGGAATAGGTAGCGGCGATCGTCGCCACTTCAGCACTGGCTGACGAGTTTTGAATCTCGGCCACGGAAGAGGCAGAGAAAGCGGGCGCAGACGACTGGGCAGCAGCTGGGGGCGCGCTTTCTTGATCGATAGAAAACGAGGGGGCTGCCGCAAACCTCCATTGCGCCTGTGCCGAGCTCCATTGGGTTGAAGAAGAGGCAGGTGCCGAGATCGCGCCAATCTGCATAATCCCCTCATTGCGGTTTTGAGATGAGACTGCTGCGTCCTGCCTATCGGCACAATTAGGATAACTGTTCAATTGTTTTTCTCGATTGCTAAGCGGAAAATGCCGGCGGATTTTCGGGACCTTGCACCGGCTAGAGATGGATCAGAGATGCGTCTTGTATCGGCGCCGCCACTTTTCGATCCGCGGGGCCAAGACGCAGCTGGTTTTTAGACGACGGGTTGCGAACAATCGGCGTCCAAGAGAAAAAGATCGATGTCGCGCAGGGGCGACGTTGTCGAGCCTGGCATCCGGTAATCTCCTCGATGGTCGCAGCAGAGCAGACGTGCGAGGTCTATTTTGCCGATGCGGGGTCACCTTCGGAGAGAACAGTAACCCAGAAAGGGCTGTCCTCGCATTGAAAAGCGAGCCGCTCCTGAACCTGCGAGCCGCAAACCCTCAAGTCATAGTCGCTGCCATCGAGGACGGTGGGCATGGAGAGGCGGACGCCCGAACTCAAGCCGCACTTCATGTTTCCGCCGATCATGTTGGCGAGTTCGCCGAGCACGTCCCGCACGTCGTCGTCGACGGACTCGGGCGGATCCATGGCGAGAATCCTGCCTGCGAACTGGCAGGCCTGCTTCCGGCTGCACTCAAGCAGCACGGCGCCATTCCAATCACCAGCGAGCTGCACGAAGGAGGTCAACCTGTCGCCGCCGGTGTGCCAGGCTTTGTCGCTGTTGGTCAGCTCAAGGTCCATCATGGTGAGGAACACCGATTTAACGATCTCCGACAGCATTTCCATACTGACATCAGTCAACATATGCATCCTTTCATCGTGCGACAAAGACCGTGACATTTCCGAATGTCTTCCGCTCAAACCACTCTTCGAGGCCGAATGCCGCCTCGGTGCTGCCCAGCAGCAGCCACCCGCCTCGAAACATCGTTCCGTGGAGTTCCTTCATGATGTTCAGCTTTGTCTTGTTGTCGAAATAGATCATCACGTTCCGGCAAAACACCAAATCGAATGGTCCCAGTGTGCGCAGACTCTTGCGCAGGTCGATCGTTTCAAATTGAGCCATTTTCATTACCGGCTCGGTCAGCTGCCATTCCAAGCCGGAACGGCGGAAATACTTCAATAGTTGAGCCACCGGCAATCCTCTGTTGACCTCGATCTGCTGGTAAACTCCGGTACGGGCACGTTCCACGACTTTCGAAGAGAAATCGGTGCCGAGGATTTGAATGTTCCAATCCTTCAATCCCTCGTTCAGGAGCAGCATGGCCAGGCTATAAGCCTCCTGTCCGGTGGATGAAGCTGCAGACCAAAAACGCAGTTTTCTGGTGGACTTCCTTTCTTCCATCAGTCTCGGCAAGAGTTCCTTTCGAATCGCCTCATATTGGCCGGGATCGCGGTAGAAGTAGGTCTCGTTGGTGGTCATGGCCTCGACAACCTGCTGGCCGATCTCAGGATTGCGCTTGGCGAGGAGGAGGGCGCACAGGTCGTTGATGGAGCCGAGGCTAAATTGCTGAACGATCGGCGCGAGGCGGCTTTCGAAGAGATAATGCTTGTTGTCTTCGAGGACGATTCCCACCTGGGAATAGACATGGGCCTGAAGGAACCTATAGTTCTCCGGGAGGATCTCGGTCATCTGTGCTTGGCTGCTCATCGGGTTCCTTCTCAGTTCCTTTCCGTGATGCGAAGAATCTCAGGCACGACACCATCGAGCGGCACGATGCGGTCGGCAAAGCCCGCTTCGACAACGGCGCCGGGCATTCCCCAAACGATGCTGGACGGCTCATCCTGCGCAAGGATGGTGCCCCCAAGCGCCTTGAGTATTCTGGAGCCGCGCAAGCCATCCTCTCCCATGCCGGTGAGAACCGCGGCGAGGACAGCGCCGCCATAGACCTCTCCGGCCGAGGTAAACAGCGCGTCGACAGCGGGGCGGCAGGAGTTCTGCCGGGGCCCCTGATCGAGGCAAACGCGCACGCCGCTTCCGTTGGATGCCACCTTCATGTGAAAGTCACCGGGCGCAATCAGGATCTTTCCTCGTTCAACCGAGCAGTTCTGGGTTGCTTCCTCGGCCGGCAGTTTACATGTGGCGTTAAGGCGCTCCGCGAGCAAACGGGTGAAGAGAGGCGGCATGTGCTGCACAATCAGGATCGGCAATGGGAAGTCGGCCGGCAGTGAAGGCAGGATTGTGCCCAGAGCAGTCGGTCCTCCAGTGGATACGCCGATCACGACCACCTTCGGACGCACCTTCATGGCCTGCACGGCGGATGCACTCCGTCCGGGCGCCGCCAGGCCCGAGGCATGAGCAGATTCCATTTGCGGCGCGATGTGAGCTTGTTCCGGAAGGCGGAAGAACTGCCTGATCTTCGGGACCATCTCTTCCCGCAGGCTGGCGATCGAGCTGTCGAGCGATCCCTGGTGAGAACCCTTGGCCACATAGTCGTCGGCCCCGAGAGTCAGTGCCTCCAGGGTTTTTGCGGCGCCCCGCTCGGTGAGAGTGCTGAACATGATAACCCGAAGATGAGGAAACTCGCGCCGGACGCGGCGCAGCATCTCCAGACCGTCCATCTCCGGCATCTCGATATCCAACGTAATGACATCGGGATTCAACTGTTGTATCCGCTGCATCCCGATCGAGCCATTCGAGGCGGTTCCAACTAGTTCGATGAGCGGGTCCTTCTCGAGGGCATTCGTAACCAGTCTGCGGATGACGACTGAGTCGTCCACGACCAGTACTCGAATTCTCTCACCGGGTTGTAGCAAGCGCTGGTTTACGGAAGCCATGTTTACGCCCTCGCCATGGAAGAGAATCCGATATATTCGAGCTTTTCGACGAGGATGTCTTTTGTGAATGGCTTCATGATGTATTCGTCGGCTCCAGCTTCCAGGGCCGAAGCCATGTGATCCATCTCGGTCTCGGTGGTCACCATCACGATCTTCAACCAGGAAAGGCTGGGATCCTGGCGAAGACGCTTCAGTAACTCGAAACCATTCATCTCCGGCATGTTCCAATCCACGAGCACCAGCTTCACCGCTTCCTTCTCGGCTTCGAAGACCCGCAGGGCCTCGCCGCCGTGAGCAGCCTCGCAAACCTCATACCCGAGTTCAATCAATATTCTGCGGATAATTGTGCGAATTGTTCTGGAGTCATCCACAACCAATACTTTGCTCATCGCTGATCCACCTTCGCTGGTCGAGGAGATACCCGGCGGCCGCGATCCCTTTTGCCGGGCGTCTCCTAAAAACCCTTATCCGGTCAGAAACTGAACTTCGATACCGATGCTTGCAGTCGCGCGGCCATCTCACTCAGTTCAAGCGAGGCTGTCCTCGTGTCGTTGGCTCCATGTGTTGTGTTTCTCGCTGCAGTTGCCACACCGCCGATATTCTTGGCGATATCGTTGACTCCCTGAGCCGCTTCAGTCACGCTTCGCCCAATCTCGTTGGTGGTGACCGTCTGCTCTTCGACCGCTGAGGCGATGCTGTTGGAGATATCGTTGATCTGGTCGATGATGGCGCCGATCTCCTCGATCGCCGTGACGGCTCCCTTGGTGACTCCCTGCATTCCCTCGATCTTCTGGCTGATCTCCTCGGTCGCCTTGGCGGTCTGCTTGGCGAGTTCCTTCACCTCATTGGCAACAACCGCGAAGCCCTTGCCCGCCTCCCCGGCGCGCGCGGCCTCGATGGTCGCATTCAATGCCAGCAGGTTGGTCTGTTGCGCGATCGAGGTGATGACCTTGATCACGTTGCCGATCTCCAGGCTGGATTCTCCAAGCTTTTTCATCGTATCGTTCGTCATCTGCGCCACCCCGACCGCATTCTTTGCCACTCGCGCAGAATCATTTGCGTTCTTCGAAATCTCGCGAATCGAGGCTTGCATCTCTTCGGCAGCCGTAGCAACCGAGGCGACGTTTCTCGATACCTGGTCGCTGGTTGCCGAGACAACGTTGGCTTGGGCCGCGGTCTCTTCCGCGTTGCTGGCCATCTGCTGGCTCACCGCTGTGAGTTCCTCAGAGGAAGAGGCCAGCGAACTGGCGTTCTCCGCAGTCGTTTTGAGCGGAGCCACAATGGCGTCCAATGTCTGGTTAACGCCTTCGATGATCTTGCGATAGTCTCCGTTGTGTTTGCCGGCGTCGGCCCGAAGATCGAATTTTCCTCTTGCCGAGGCAGAGGCCAGCATGGTCGCATCGGCCACCAGCGCGTTGATGTTGCTTTTCATTAACGAGAGCCACTGGTGGATTTGGTCCTGATCCGAAGCCTTGGCCATCGATGCGGTCATGTCGCCGTTGGCGATCTTGGTAACAAAAGCGATCAGCTCGGTAAGCCAGTCATGGACACCATTGACAGCATTCTTCATCTTTTCGTGATCGCCCTTGCATTCAACCTCGACCTTCTCACGCAGGTTGCAGCCGCGAATCTGCCGAAGAACGTGAATCTCTTCCTCGATAGGCAGCCAGACTGCATCCAGCGTTCCGTTGAAGCCCTCAACGATCTTGCGATAGTCGCCCTGGTGCTTTGCCGCATCGGCGCGCATCGACAGTTTTCCGTCGGCTGCGGCGACTGTGAGCATATTGACGTCATCGACCAGCGCCTTAATGTTCTCCATCATCACAATCATCGATGGCATCAGCTCGTCGCCTTCCGATCTGCGCCCAACCCTCTTCAGTTCGGGGAGTTCATGAAGGTCTCCCTGGGAGATGTCCTTGATCGTGCCGACAAAGTGATCGATCCTGTCCTTCACTCCGTTGACAGACTGAGCGACGGTGGCAAAGACTCCTTCGTACTTTCCTTCGACCTGATGACTGTAATCGTTGTTTGCCATTCTCTTTAATACGGAATCGGCTTCCACCAGTCCACCGAGTCCGTCGATGCAGGCGTTGAGGCTGTTCTTGATGGCATTGAAGTCGCCGTTGTAATCTGCAGTGATCTTCGGCGGGATCGTTCCTTTGCCGATCTTGTCCACGGTTTCGGCAGCCACATTGAGTGGCCCGATCACCGCATCCAGCGTATCGTTGACGCCCTGAACGATCTTGCGGTAGTCGCCCTGATGCTTGGAGGCGTCGGCGCGGGTTGCCAGCTTGCCTTCTACTGCCCCCTCAGCGAGCATGAACGCGTCGCGCGTCAATGCATTCACGGCTTCGATCATGCCGCGGAAGGACTCGGCGAGCACGCCGACCTCGTCGCTGTAATGGTATTCGATCTTCTGATCTACTTCGCCATGCGCGATCTTCTTCGCGATCTCGGCGATCAGTCCGAGCGGCTTGGAGATGCTGCGCGCGATAAAGACCCCAACCGCCAGACTTCCCACAACGCCCAATACAACCAGCGCAAGCAGTTGGAATCGCGTATTGTGGAAGGTCTTTTCAGTTTGCTGCTCGGAGTCCTTGGCTACGTCTTCTTTGCCGCTGGCCAACTGAGCCATCAAATCCTCGGCAGCATCCGCTTTCGCACGCCCGCCGCCAAAAGAGAGTTCCACCGATTCCCGCTTTTTGCTGAGCGGCTCCTTCATGGCCAGAGCAACAACTTGGCTTGTGGACTGCTGGCTATCCTTCCAGGCCTGTTCGGCCTGCGCCAACTGTTCCTTTCCCTTGTCGGTGGTCATCAAGGGTTTGGCCTTCTCCAGATCGTCGGTGACTAAGCCGGTGTATGCGTCCACCTGGGCCTTGTACTGCTCGCGCTCTTCCGAGGAGTTGGAGAGCATAACGTTCTTGGCCGCACGATCGACTTCGATAAGGTCGATATTGGCTTGCTTGAGGTAAGCGATTCCAAGGGTTTCCTGCTCATAAGATGCTTTGGACAAATCTGCAACCTTGGCCAGTCTCGAGACGCTCATGAAACCAACGGCGGCGGTGATGCAACCCCCGAAAATCAGGGCCCCTAGGAGTCTGTTGCCGATCTTCATGTCATAGAACCACTTCATCCACTTCATTGCCTTTGCTCCCTTCGGGTGGCCGCGCTTCTTTGCTAGCCTTTCTGCCCAATCAACTGCCCGGTTGTGCCAGGCTCACTCATGTACCATCCGGCGATGTTCCCAGCACTTTCAGGTTCCCAACGTTGGGAGCATCGCTTCGTTATCGGCTGTTTGCAGCATTCTGCTCAACCGGCCGGATCTTCCGCTACACAGTCCCCGTTCTTGCCGGCCGCAGCGCTCCATTGTTCTTCTTGGCGACGGCTTTCTTCGTACCCTTTCCATTTCCATTCGAATTCTGCGGCGGTTCGGGTCGCATCTGTTCCTCCGCGTCAGCGTTGGAACCCGGCGAGACAGAACGTTTGCCATTCGTTAGTGCTTCAGAGGATTGGGAGTCGAGCTTCGAGTTCAACGAATCAAGACCGGCATCCACTTCAATGGCTTTCTCGGTGTCGAGGACAAGCATAAGGCCGTTCTTCATCTTGTAAACGCCGCGGATGAGCTCCCTGGCCGCGGGATCGAGGTTGTCGGGAGGCCGCTCGTAGTTAGATGCTTCCATATCCAGCACATCCCCGATCTCGTCGACCAGCAGACTTACCGCTCCGTCCGGAGTGCTGACCACAATGTTCATCGGCGGCTGGCCAGTGGCCAGTTTTGGCATATGCAGACGGCGCCGCATGTCGATGGCGGTAACGATCTGGCCGCGCAGGTTGATCAGACCCTCGACAACATCCGGCGCTTGAGGCACAGGAGTCATCTGCTGGGCGCGCAACACCTCCTGAACATCGAGGACATCGACGCCGAAGAAGAGATCGTCGATGAAAAATGTGGAGAACTGACCACTGGCCTGCGGCTCCCCGGACTTCGCTGGTACTTTGTCGATCGCCATGGGTTATCTCACCTCTCCAACGAACTCCAGTTCGTCCGATGCTCTGGCCGAGACGAGTTTTGCCACCGCCTCTAGGATTGCGCTCGAGTCGAACTTGGGCTGGCAGCCCTTGAAGCCTTGCGCCCGCCACTGCGATGTCTGGATCTCTTCCGCAGAGTCGACCACCGCCAGGACCGGAATCTTCTCCCACTCCGGCCTGTGGCGCATTGCCGCGAGCAGGGGCGAACCGGGGCCGGGAGCGAAATTGAGGGCTGCGAGGACGATATCTACCTGCTGGTTCTCCAAGCAATAGATGACCTCCTCCAGATTCGCGGCTTCAAGAACGGCATATCCCGATATATCGAGTCCGCTCCGGATCATGCCCCTGGTGAAGGCCGATGGGTCGGCGACGAGGATGCGCCGGTCGCTCGCGCAAGCATCGGCGCCATGAAGCCAACTTTCCTTGACTGCGTCAATCACCTGATTGAGATCGAGGAAATCCGTCACCTTCTTGCCGATTACCGCCGAACCCAGGAGGCCTTTGCGAGCGGCCTTTCGCCGTATGGTCACGGTCTCTTCAACAACATCGACGATCTCATCGACGATCATTCCCACACTGCGGTCGCCATCGTTGAAGACCACCACCTGCACGGGGTTGTCGAGCGAGCCGCTGTCGAGAACGCCGGGCTCGAGGACCGTGCGAAGCGAGACCAAGGAGAGAATGCGCTCGCGGTATTGAATCACCTGGCCCCCGCCTGCATGCTCGATCGCCGACCGCGGGAACTCCTCGAGCCGTGCAACGAGAGAGAGAGGAATCGCCAGGCGCTCGAATGAGCCGGCCCGGAAGAGCAGCAGCCGCTGCCGCTCGATATTCGATTGCGATTTTTCCTTCTCTGCTACGCGCGCTGCTTCATGGGACTCGCCAAAGACCGCGGCCCGCTGGCCGATACCGAGTACATCGAGGATCAGGGCGACACGGCCATCCCCCATGATCGTCGCGCCGGCATAGAGGGTCAGGCCCTTCAACTGCTTTCCAAGAGGCTTGACCACAATCTCCTGAGTGTCGTTGATGCCATCGACCACCAGGCCAAACTGTCTATCTTCCGCCTGAAGAACTACGATGCTGACGGCCTCGGATTGATCGGCAGATTTTAGTCCCAGAACCTGATTCAAATAGGCGATGGGCAAGAGACTCCCACGCCGGCGATAGACCGGCGTTCCATGCACGTGCTCGATGTGCTTCTCTACGGAATCTCCCTCGATGCGGATCAGTTCAAGCAGACTGACTTGGGGAATCACAAATCGCTCTCCGCCGCTTGCGATGATCAGCCCGGGGATGATGGCCAGAGTGAGCGGAATTCTGATCTTGACTGTAGCTCCTTCACCGGGACGGCTGAAGAGGTCGACGACACCGCCGATCTTCTCGATGTGCGACTTCACGACATCCATGCCGACGCCGCGACCGGAGATATTGGTGACTGCCTGCGCAGTGGAAAACCCGGGCAGGAAGATCAAGCCGAGAGCCTCCCGCTCGCCCATTTTTTCCGCCTGCTCGGGCCGCAGAAGCCCTTTTTCTATGGCCTTTTGCTTGACGCGCGCGACGTCGATCCCCGCGCCGTCGTCGCCGATCTCGATGTTGACCTGCCCGCCCTCATGGAAGGCGCGAAGGGTCAGTCTTCCCTGCGGCAGCTTGCCCGCGGCGATGCGAACCTCTGGCGTTTCGATGCCATGATCGCAGGCATTGCGAATGAGGTGCATCAGCGGATCCTTGATGGCCTCGATGATGGTCCGGTCAAGCTCGGTTTCGGCTCCGTCCATCTCGAGCTGGATCTGCTTGCCCAGGGCGATTGCCATGTCGCGCACCACGCGCGGCAGCTTGTTCCAGACCACGCCGATAGGCTGCATCCGCGTCTTCATCACGCCTTCCTGCAACTCGGTCGTGATCAGGTTGAGACGCTGCGAGGTGACGTTGAGTGCGGGGTCTTCGCGTTCGGAATTGAATTGGAGGATCTGATTGCGCGTGAGCACCAGCTCTCCGACCAGATCCATGAGCTTGTCCAGCAGCCCGACGCCGACGCGGATATTCGCATCTGCCGCGGCTGAATGGCGTTCGGAGTCTTCTTCTCTGCGCCCTGCTTCTTGCCGTCTTTCTTCCTCAGCTCTTCTTTCTTCTTCAACTCTTCTTTGAGCGATTCTCTGTTCGGATTCAGGCTGCTCGATGACTGGCGGTGGTGCGGGCGCTTTCTCGACCGAAGCTTCCACCTTGGGAGGAGTCGGTGCTGCTGACGCGGGCCTAATCGAGACGGCCTGCATCTCAGCCGCGGCAAGTGCCGGGACGGGCTGAGCGGCGGGCGCTGGTTTCTCCCCAGCAACTGGCAATTGAGCGGCTATGCGCAGGCGTTCGGTCAAGTCTTCAAAGCGGAGCGGGCCTTCTTTGCCGCTGGCCTCAATCGAAGCAAGCACTTTTCGCGTAGCGTCCACGGTCTCCAAGATGAGGGAGACAAGCGCCGGGGTAAGTTCACGCTTGCGATCGCGTAACTGGCTCAACAGGCTCTCGGCCTGGTGGGTGATCTTTTCCAGAGTTGAAAACGCCAGGAATCCGCATGCGCCCTTGATGGTATGGATGGTGCGGAAGATGCTTCCGAGCAGCGCAGCATCCCCAGGATGTTTCTCAAGCTCGACGAGATCGAGATCCAGGCGCGAGAGGTTTTCATCACTTTCGACTAGAAACTCTCGAATAGTCTCCTGATCTTCCGCACTGATGTTGTCCATGATCCTCTTCTCGTTTCCCGTTCCCGCGGCCTTTTTTTAAACCACGGTCTTCTGCGGTGAAGTTTTGACGGCGAGATTCGCCCGATTGAGCCTTATCGGCATAACCCCGGTAACCGTTCAAATGCGTGATGGCGATGCGATTGTTTCTCGATCGAGCCTGTTGAGAGGGAAGGATATTCTCCTGCGGATAATTCGGCTGAAGTCTGGAGAGAATTGCAATTGCCGACACTTTACCTCGCTCGGATGCGGAGCAAGCGGCTGACGGCTCGGCGGGCCGGACAGAGCCCTCCCCACTCCGCTTGCAACCGTCTGTAAATGGATTTCTTTAGCCCTCCCCTGTTCATTACAATGAAATGTGCCGATAGTTGCTTGTTCGATCTGAGATCTTCCACTCCCTCCACTCAATGCGGGGGGAGAATAATTTATCGAGGCGGTCGCATGGATATACTTCTGGTGGACGACAGCAGGACGATGCGGATGATCGTCCAGCGAGCAATCCGGCAGGCTGGCTTTCGCGGGCTCACGGTGGGAGAAGCGGAAAACGGAGCGCAGGCGATGGAAAAGCTCCGCGGAGAACAGCCAAAACTGGTACTCTCGGACTGGAACATGCCTGAGATGTCGGGGGTCGACTTCCTGCGGCAGTTGAGGGCAACGCAAAACCGGGTTCCCTTCGGATTCATCACCTCCGAGTCTTCCAAGGGAATCAAAGAGATTGCTATGGATTCAGGGGCAGCCTTCGTGATCTGCAAACCGTTTACCCCGGAGGATGTGCAAAAGGCCTTGACCCCAATTCTGGGCGGGTGACAAACAGATGGCGGAACCAAGTGCATTTCTTCTTTCGAAGGCCTTTTCGCAACTGACGGGGCGCAAGGTGGCGTTTGTCCAGGCGCCCGCCGTGCCGGAATCGAAGATGAGGCAGATCTATGGGATCTACATTGTCAAGCCCCATGAGGTCGCTGTTGTCGTCAAAGCCGATTTGCTCTTGATGGGCTCGTTTGCGGGAGCTTTGGTCGGTCTTCCCGATCCCGCCGTGAAAGAGCATCTTAAGCTTATGCCGCTGGAAGAGCTGATGCGTGACGCGATTCTCGAGGTCTTCAACATCGCCGCAGCCACGGTTACAACGGAGGGCAGGGCAGTTTTCAGCAGAATGGTGCACGATCCGGCCTACATCGACGGGCCCGCAGAAAAGGCCTTCAAGCAGCCATTCCGGCGAAACTACTTTAACGTTTCAGTCGAGGGCTACCAGGGCGGAAGGTTCGTTATACTTTCCGATTTCATCCCCACAAAACTCGATTGAGAGCGAGGCGCCAGGCTGATCGAGCCGGCGCGACCCACATAAAAGCGGTGATACTCTACGAAGAGAGTCTGGCTTCCGCGGCCAACCAGTCCGTATGCATCGCGAGACCGTGCCCCTCCCCCATCGGCGCTCCCAATACAGCCGGATTTGCACAAAAACGCCGTCTGAGTACTCGGAAATGGCAAGAAAAACTAACATTCCCTTAACTGAATGCCGATAGTCCGAGTGTAAGCTGATGGACTGCGAATGCGACGACTCCTCCTCCTGATCGATGCGTCTCACATGCGAGGCGAAGAGATGCCCGTAAATGCGCCGCACCTCATTTTGGAGATTTATCTCATAGCGACTGAGTCAAGCGCAGCGCCCCCCAGCAGATGCAGGAGGACGCCGGCGAAAACTGAATGGCGGCATTCGGCAAACCATTCACCGAGTTCCCGCGGAAGTACACATGGCCATCGTCTTCAATCCGAGGCACGGGGTCCTTCTCTCCGCATGACTGGCAGCCGATCCAGGCAAACACAACAAGACAATCTTCGACAGGCGCAAGGTGACCAGGACCCGGCAGCGGGTCAATCGGAAGATCTGGCTTTGAAACAGGCATAAGGAAATCGATGTTCTCTTTGCAATAAACTGGAAGACCTCTTCAGGCAAATGAGCGTTGTCTGACAGAAGGAACAAAACCGGAGTTTGCAATCAAGAGAATGAGGGGAAGGTTTCATGGCCACGGCAATGACGGCGGGCAATCAGCTTCGGTTTATCGGCAGGCAGGCAATCCTCGACAGCAAGATGCAGGTGTACGGCCACGAGATCCTTTTTCGCGCAGGAACCGACAACTATTTCAGCGGCGATGGCGAATACGCCACCAATCACGCCATCGATAGCTGCCTGTCGATGATCGCCTGCTCTGCATCTCCGAATCTGTTCATCAACTGCACGCGCGCTTCATTGGTGAATGGAAGCGTAAAGGTGCTGCCGAGCCGTTCGGTGATTCTCGAAATCCTGGAGACAGTTCCTCCCGACGCAGAGGTCATAAAAGCCTGCAAGCAGCTTAGACAGTCCGGCTTTCGCCTGGCCATGGACGATTTCTCTCCCGACTCCAGCAAGCAAGAGCTTGCACAGATGGCGGATTTCATCAAGGTGGATTTCAGGTCGTCCAGTCTTCAATCGAGAAAAGAAATCTACAGCATGTGCCGCAACAAGAAGACCGCTTTCGTGGCAGAAAAGGTCGAGACGCTCGCAGAAGTGCAGACCGCGCAAGGAGAGGGAAATACATTTTTCCAGGGCTATTTTCATTCACGGCCGGAGATCATCTCTGAAGCACAAATACCCGCAAACAAGGTCTCTTATCTTCAACTCTTCGCGGTGCTGGCGAATCCGGATCCGGATTTCAAAGAAATCGAACGGCTGCTGCTGATGGAACCGTCCCTTTGTTACAGGCTCCTTCGACTCGCCAATTCCGCGCTGTATGGGTTCCGGTATCGGATATCGACGATTCAGGGAGCGCTGATTGCGGTCGGAGAGGATGCTTTCCGGAAATTAGTCACGATCATTTTGGCAGGTAAACTCGCGCACTCCGCATCTGACCTCGATGTACGACAGGCTCTAGAACGCGCTCATTTTTGCGAATCATTGGCGCCGGCGTTGAAAGAGAATGCCGCAGAGCTCTATATGCTCGGGATGCTTTCCATGATGGATCGTATGCTGCATGTTCCCATGCCGAAATTGCTTGCCGTTATCTATCTCAGTTCCCGTATCGAAGAGGCGCTGCTCGGATCCAAGGAAGGAATCGGCAAGGCTCTGGAAATCTGCGAGTATCATGAGCGCGGAGGAGACGGAAAGGGACCGCCTCACAGCGACCCACTGGTCCGAGACAGCGCCGCTAACTACTTCGATGCCCTGGTATCGGCGGGGAAGACCATGAACGCATTGATCTCGTAGCCTGACGGCTGCTGCTTGGAGTTCGCCTCGAGCTGGAACAGTCGGGAAGCATGACGATCGGCCTTGTGCTGCCACGAGCTGGCTACCGCGCAAGGCAAGAGATGAGCTATCTCTGCGGAGCAGGCGCCGCCAATGACGTTGCGTTTTGGGAGGGCATTGTTACAGCCACTATCACAATATCCACCCTGCGGTTCGCCCGGCGGCCTTCCGGGGTATCGTTGCTCGCCACTGGATGGTATTGCGCATAGCCTGCAACGGACATTCGTTGCGGATCAAAGCCGGCCTCGTCGATCAGCATCATCGCTACCGCCATCGCGCGGGCAGTCGATAGATCCCAGTTCGAAACGAATGTGTCGTTGTGAATGGGCACATTGTCCGAGTGCCCTTCGACCCTCATATCCATTCCGTATTGCATCAGAACAGCCGCAATCCGCTTGATCTTCTCCGCTGCTCCGGGCAGGAGATGAGCTTGGCCACTGTCGAAGAATCCCAGTTCATGAAGGCTGATCACAAAGCCTTCTGGAGTCATTCGCAGATCGACTTCCTGCTTTTCAATCTCTTTTCCCAGCGCCTTCTTAAGTTTGCGTTGCAATTCGGCAACATCGATGCCGGCGTTTGCAGGAACTGCGCTTGCTTTCGTCCCCCCATTGTCATTTGGATTCACGGCGCCGCCGAGTTTCGCGAGGTCTGAAGACGTTGCATCCTGAGAGCTATCGTTTCCGACGAAGGTTCCCATCGCTTGAAACCCGCTCTTTACCGCGTACGAAACTCGCTGAACTGTAGTCTTGTCATGGTAGGACGAGGCAAACAACACCACGAAAAGAGCGAACATGAGCGTCATAAAGTCAGCATAAGACACCATCCAGCGTTCAGGATGAGCATTGTCCTCGCTTGTTCTGCGTCTTCTCATTTCGCGACCAGTTTCATGTTCTGGGTTTGGGCGGGGCGGATCAGGTAGACGGCCAGCTTTGCCTCAAGAACCCTGGGGTTCACCTTGTCCACGATGGAGGTCACTCCTTCAAGCATCATCTCGCGGAGCACCTGTCTTCTTTGCACCAGCATCTTTGCCCTTCCCGCACAGGGAAGAAAGAAGATGTTTGCCGAACCAACTCCATAAATGGTTGCTACAAAAGCGACCGCGATCCCTTTGCCAACCTCATTGATGCTTTGCAGCCGCTGCATCACCTGAATCAAGCCGATGACGGCCCCAAGAATGCCGATCGTCGGTGCGAATCCGCCTGCTGCTTCAAAGACCTTTGGGACTAACTCCTCCTTGTCGGCTTCCAGGTCCATTTCCACTTCCATGGTCTTGCGCAGCTCGGGGGAGCGGATTCCGTCTACCGCAAGGGTCATCGCTCTTCGCAAGAATGGATCTTCGATAAACTCGAGTTCAGCGTCAAGAGATACCAGGCCGTTGCGGCGGGCTCGCAGCGCATAACGGATGAGGTCATCGATCAGTTGCGAAGCAGGATCTTTTGCGGGCAGAAAGACCTCTCTTAGATGCCTGGCCGCCTGCATTACAACTGAAAAAGGGAACTGCACCATCACCGCGCCGAGCGTTCCTCCAAAGACGATGAGGGCCGCAGTGGGCTGGATCATCTGTCCGACCTGGCCCCCATCGAGATACAGGCCGGCTGCGATTCCGCAGAATGCGATGGCAATTCCGCCGAGTGTGCTCTTATTCACCGTGGAATCCCCTCAAGCGCCGCGGCGCAATTATTCGTTCTGCTTGAGATTGTCGATCGGAATTGCGGCGGATTCTAGTCGCGGACCTGCACTGCCAGCTCCAAAGAGGACCGGACCCAGCACATGACTCCGGAAGCGGGCAAACCTCGCGGGCAACCATTGGTACACTCTTTCTGCGTTAGCCGGCTCCTTGCATTACTGCACTTCCACCCAGAGCGTTCCCGACGAACGGTGCGCGACATCGTTAACCATGTACTATCGGCAAGGATGACCTTGTCGATCACAATATGCGTCCCACTGCCAAGTCAGTCCGGCCCGCGCCATCTTTTCGTCGATCTGCAGAGATGTAAACGGCTTCGTCAGGTAGTCGTCCGCTCCGGCAAGCAGCGCCCTGTGCAACTCACGAATTCCCGGCTCTCGTTCCGCCAGCATCAGAACCATGGTCTCGTTTCCAGTCTCATGCCGCAAGCTGGTAATGAATTCCAGACTGTTCTTTCCACTTAGCGCCCAATCCACCAGGACAAGATCCGCCTTGCCCACCTTGCGCAGCATCTCCAAAGCCTGCTGGCCGTTCTCTGCTTCGGATACGTCGAAGCTTCGCATGGCAAGTATGCGGCGCAGGACGGCTCTCATCGTGCTCGAAGTTTCCACCACCAGCGCCTTCATCAGATCCTCACATCTCTGCGCCGCGCTCCGGCCCGGCCACATAGCGCATCGTGCCGGCCATCGGCGGAACAGATGAACAACCTAAAGCAGCGAGTCAGTCTCGTCTCACTGCCAATGATCCAAAGCGGCTGAATTGCCAAGATTGAGCCGGCAAAAGACTGGTCAAGATTGACGACGTCCGCAATGCCAAACCGAAATCTGTCTGCTTCTCCTCATTCATGCGGATTGCGAAAATGCAATCCTCTCAGTCATATCTTCCGAAACCGGTGTATAAAGCGATTGAATCGTCTCGCTCGATGTCCCATGCTGTATTTCGGCTGCCTGCGGCGGAGGCGTGTCGAGCTGTTGCCAAGCGCTTCGAACGTGCAGGATCATCTCGATCTGATTGTCGAGTATCGCGGCCGACTTGTTTACGGCTGCCTCCAGCATCTTTGCACGCAGGTATGCATAGAACCTTGAGAGCGATTCGGCGGATTCCCCGCCGTTCTTCAGATCGACCCAGCTCTCAAGTTGGCCAATCACGAGTGCGGCGTGGTTCAGCTCTTTGCAGCGCGCTTCGATGTCGCTCTTGCGAAGCGCGCCGGACGCGCGGCGAAGATCGCCCACCAATGTGTCAAAGAGCACAATCATCAGGCCGATGGGACTGGCGCCGACGATGGCGGTTTTACGATAAGACATCTCCGTGGTCATGATGATCACCCGTTGTTATTACCGGAATTGAAGCCTAACAGTGAGTTGAGCTGCGCCATCTCTGCAGGCAATGCCTGCAGAGCCTCCTCAGCCTCGCTGTAGTCAGCGGTAAGCTGAGTTTGCTGGTTGGCGATGTAGCCTGACTCATAGTCGCTAATCTGTGAAGTAAGATCGCTGTTTTCAGTCGACATGCTGCTCAGGTCCACCTCGAATGCACCGTTCGCTGGACTTGTATACGTATTCAACGTGTTATACATCGAGTTCGCAAAGCCGTTGAGCGCGGATCCCTCAAGGAAGTTCTGGACATCGCTCGCACTGTTCGTAAGCGCGTTATTGAGCGTGGATGAATCGACGGTCAGTGTGCCGTCGTCGTTCATCGAGATGCCAAGATCAGCCAGACTTGTAATCGAGCTGGTGGTGCCCGTGGCCGGTCTATATACATACCCGATCGACTGTTCCAGAGCGCTCTGCAATGACGAAACCGTGGGGTCCGTTTGAAGCACGCCCGGTGTGGTCGTAGTGTTGCCAGATGAGTCCGTCGATGTGGTTTCGGTAAGCTGCGAGTTCACCAGGTGGATTGCCGAGTTGTAATCGGTCACAAACTGGTTGATTGCCGTCGAGACCTGCGATGCATCCGAGGCAACTGTCAAAGAGATTTGGCTGCCGGACGCCGAGCCTAACAGGTTCAAGGTGACCCCTGAGATCGCCCCCGTGACTTGGTTGCTGGCGCTCGAGATTGGCACTCCGTCGACCGTAAGAGACGCGTTAGCTCCAGCAACAGCCTGGGTAAAGCCGAAGGCCGGCTCATTGATGGTAAAAGACGACGTGCCACCGCTGCTGGCAATGGTCAGGTTGGTGCCATTCGCATCGCTTCCGGCGGTCGCAGTCAGCCCGAGAGGGAGATTGGCGGGCGCATTCATTGTGCCCATCACGGAGTCATTGGTTGAAACAGCAATGCCTTGGGTGGCTGTGCCGCCCGAGATCACTTCGTTGCCGTTTGATATTGAGCCTGCAATATTTGAGGGCAGCGTGCCCGCAGATACGGCGGCGGCAATCGCATTGTTCAAATCGCCGACCGTGTTTCCGGATGCAGCGGTAAATGAGAACGTCTCACCAGTAGCATTATCCGTGATAGAGGTTACAGAGCCCGGAGTCAGCAGCGTGCCGGCGGTCAGCGACCCTTGTGTTGACGTGTAATTTGTTGGCACCTGAGGAACTGTCGCATTGTTGATTGCTGTTGCGAGCTGTGCATAGGTTTCGCCGGAGGTTGTCGCGATATTTGCCGTGCCCGCAGCGGTCGTCAGCGTTACGGTGTTGACTCCCAGCGAGGAGCCGCTCGGCATGTCGGGAGAGGTCCAGGAAGTACCGGTGAAGTTAGCTGCGGTGATTGAAAAATCGCTCGCCGTGCCTGAAGTGTTAGAGATAATCGCCAGCCGGGAACCACTCGAGTCGCTTATTACAGTAGCATTCACGCCCAGGTTTGCCGCATTGATGGCCTTGGCGAGGTCGTTCAAATTGTCCCCGGAAGTACCGCTTCCCGTGGAGAAGGTTCCGGATGAACCGGACTTGGTCGTCAGTGTGAAGGAAGAAGTCGACAGAGTCGCGGTCGGGCTGGACTCAAGGTCGGAGTACCACGCCCCCGTTTCAGCCAGGCCATTGATCACCACTGTGTGTGTGCCAGCTACAGTGCCGCTGGCCACCGATGCACTGAGAAGACTGCTATCTGACGAGGTCGCGGTCCGGGCAGCGAGAGGCCCGGTCAGCGAGTTCAGATTCTGCATGTCGGTGGCGAGGGCCTCAGTCGCAGTCTGAATCGAGGTCAAAGCCGTCGTTTGGCTCGAGAGCGTAGTCTGGTCGGCCTGCCATGCCCGCTCCGGGGCGCGGTCCGCATACAAGGCAGCGTTCACCGCGGCGGTCACGTCAATGCCACTCGTGCTCGAACCGGAGCTTGCTGCCAGAATGTTGCTTAAATCGTAGGTCGAGGTCGCCGTGTTGGAGGACGAAGTAATTGAGGACGTAGTGCTCATAGTTTCAACTCGTTCTTCACAAGGAAGAATCCCGGAACAGGCCGGCCTCTAAATTCCGATCGTCAACCCAAGAACCCGAGAGCCGGTAGTGATCATTACAACGAAATGGCCCGAGGAGTAGATTGCTGATGCGCGAAGGCGGCGCCTTGCGGCGCCACCTTCGGTTCGTCCATTGATGTTGCGTTTGGGTTACTGGACCAGCTTCAAAACAGCCTGCTGGGCCTGGTTGGACTGTTGCAGGGCCGCCATGCCGGTGGACTGCAATACGTTGTACTGAGTCATATTGGCAACGGTCTTGCCGATGTCGGCATTCGAAAGGCCATTGGCTGCGCTTTGCAGGTTGGTGACTTCAGAGCTCATATCGCCTGTTGCCGCCGTAAGCCGATTGACCGAAGCGCCGATGACGCCGCGCTGCGCGGATACGGTGTTGATTGCCGTGGTGATGTGCGCCAGGGCCGTTTGCGCGGCGGCTGCGGTGCTCAGGTTGTCCGCGTTCAGCCCGAGGTCTGCTGCTGAAAGCCCATTGATCGAGGTTTGGATCTGAGTGTTGGCGCCCGCTGCTGTCGTGCCGTCGCCGATGTAGACGTTAGCGACTTTTGCGGAGCCGGAACCGGCTGTGATGGGGTCCGTCGTCACCAGGTTTGCAGTCACACCGAGCAAGCTTGTGTCCGTGCTCGTGACTGTGAAGGAATCGGAGGTGGAAGTGATTACTTCAGCGGCCCCCGCACCCCCCGTTGCTGCTCCTGTTAAGTTCCCGCCAAACGCGGCGGTTATCGCAGCGTTGAGTTGAGTTGTGGAAGAGACCGACGCGGTATAGGCGAGACCCGAACCGCCATTGGTGGCAGTTGTTGCGCTTCCGGTTGCGATTCCCGTGAGAGTGAGCGTTCCGCCCGTGGTAGTGTCTGTGATCGTAATATTCTTGCCTACGTCCATGGCACCCGGTGTAACGACCGACCCTGTGACTGTATCAGTAGTCGTTTTTGCGGCCCCAAACACGGTCGACCCGTTGAAGTTGGTGGCGGCGCCGATCTGGTTGATCTCGGACATGATTGACGCAAACTCAGTATTGAGAGCGTCGGCCTGGCTGCCCACGCCGGTTGTGATTCCGCTCGTGGAAGCTTCTGTGGCCAGGGTGACTGCGCGGTTGAGAAGCGTGGTGACCTGAGACAGGGCGCCATCGGCGGTCTGCAGCAGGCCAACGCCGTTGGCGGCGTTCTGTTGTGACTGAGTGAGCGCGGCAATGTTCGCGTTCAACCCGCTAACAATCGACAATCCTGCCGCATCGTCCGAACCGGAGTTGATCTTCATGCCGGTAGACAACTGTGTCAGGGTCTTTTGCAGGGCCGACTGGGTGTTGGACAATGCATTCTCCGCCGTCATGGAGGAGATGTTATTCAGGACTGTGAGTGACATGGGTGTTTCTCCTTATTTGCCAATTTGCGCCTGCACTCGGCTCTGTGTGTGGGGCCTGCTTTGAGGCTCCTGGTCGTCGAGAAGGAGGTCGTCTTGGACAGACCACTTATCGGCCATCTGTGAAAATCATTTCAATGCAAATGTCAAGGCCGACTTCTTTTCAGGCAGGCCAGATAACAATATGAGTACCGAGCCTGGCGCAAAATCTGATTGAGACTGCTAAGTGTGTCAGGGCACGACTTCAGTCGTGCCGAAAGAGCAACAAAATCATGTTGGGCTTTAGCCCCTGCGGTTCTTGTCCTCAGTTATCTGCAATTCCTCAGCGGCTAAAGCCGGAATCTAATTTAACCATTTGCGGCACGACTGAAGTCGTGCCCTGACACGATCTATAGCATGAAGGTGCTTTTGCAAGAAGCTCCCTATTCATAGATACAGACAGAAGAAAGCACTGAAGGTAGCCCATGCTTCTTCTTATTGATTAGGACCGCGTTCGCGCCTTAGCAGCTAGTGCAGATAATCGAGCAGAGTCTGAGGCATCACCTTGGCGGCGGCAGCCAGCACGGCACTGTTGTCAAGCTGTGCCTGAGAAAGATTCGTGGCGGCATCGGCAAGGTTGATTCCAACCAGCGAGGTTTGTTGAGTGGTTAGAGTGACTTTTTCCTGACCCAGGTAACTCTCCTCGGAATTCAGTTGATTGATAGCGCCGTCAAACGGCACACGTTGATTGCTGACATAGGTCAGCGCCGAGGAAACTGAGTTAACCGCCGTGCCGACCTGGCTTGTATCTCCACTCTGCAGTGCCGTGATTAGGCTAGTGAGCGAGCCAATTACGTTTGCTCCTGAGGTAAACAATTGGTTACCCGGCAGGTTCATGGCGACACTGAGCGAATCGCCCACTTGGACGGAATTCACCGCGCCGTTTCCCACATATGCATATGCATTCGAAACTGCGGTGGTTGGGTCGGCGGACATGGTGCCGAGTGCGGCGTCATCGGTACTGACAACAATACCGTCTGAAGCATTGTTCGTTCCGATCGATAGCTGTCCTTGCGCATTGATGGTTGCGGCAGTCCCGGCTGAGAGCGTGCCGGCGCTAACCGCATTGGTGACCGCTTGCTGTAACGTCGCAATGGTGTCGCCCGCTTGCGCTTTGAAGGTCATGGTCTGGCCGGTTGTGGCGTCACTAATCGTAGTAACTGAGCCGGCTGTTAGAGGGGTTGCGGCGGTCAGGGGGCTGCCAACTGACCCCTGCGAAGAGTTATAAGTTGTCGATGCAGCCACAAATGGCGGCGTTGTGGTTTCGGAGCCGCCAAAGAGATAGACCCCGTTGAATGCGGTGTTGGCCTGTGAAATGACACTGCTGAGATCGCTCTGCACCTCTGCAGCGATGGACTGCATTTGAGCCGCCTGCAAATCGGAGTTGGCTCCCGATGTTCCCAAAGAAATTGCTGAGTTCAGCGAACTGACAACGGAACTAAGGGCCGAGCCTGCCGCTTGCATGCGCGGAAGAACAGAGTTCACGTTGCTCGTATACTGATCGATGTTCGCCGATTCCGCGAGAGAGACAACCATATTCGCCGAGGCGGCCGGATCATCGGAGAGCTGGTTGACTCGCAGGCCGGTTGACACCTGCTGCTCTGCGGTTGCCATGGCCTGCTGGCTCTGCTGCATCTGATATTGAATGTCGGGCAACAGGCTTGTGATGCGCATCTTTGACCTTCTTTGCACGGCCGTTCGCCGCACTCCTCGTTGATTACTCCGCCGCTGCGGTTCCCATGCTCATCGTCACTGTGAACATGTCTTGAAGGGTTGAGACGACTCGAGCAGCGGCCTCGTAGGCGTTTTGATACTGGATTAGGTTGGCGGATTCCTGATCGATCGAAACCCCTGAGACCGAGCTAAGCTGATCGTTGAGCTGCAGCAGCGTCGATGTGCTCGCGGTCGATTCCGCTTGTGCGTTGGAGGTTAGGCTGCCCACCTGATAGACCAGGTTTGCATAGGCGTCACCCGGTGTCAGACCCGCGGGAAGAGCGGTTGATTGAATGTTGGTGAAATTGACAAGGTTGCCGTTGCCACCGGAAGAGCCATCCGAACTGGCCGCGATTTGAGAAGGATCCGTGATCGCCATTGTAATGTTGCCTGCAGAAATAGCGCCGCCAGCGCCGGAGGCTGCGAAAAAGTCCGTTCCTGCATCTCCATTTTGGTCGTATCCAGATGTCTGCGCCGTATTCATTGCGGATGCGAATTGATTGGCCAGAGTGTTCAACTGAGTTAACAGTCCGGAAATTGTTGTGTCGCGCGTCTGGATGCTACCGCCCAGATCGCCGCCAGTAATCGACGACGTGATGTCCGTGCCGTTCTGGTCGAGAACGTCCGTCATCCCGTCGTTCCCAGTTGTAGTCTGTAAATTGAAACTCTGGTTGCCAACGACCAGAGCCGTACCGTTCCCTGTCGTCAGAGTTACGCCGTCACTGCCCTGAGTTATAGAGACATTAGTCAGCTTGGAGAGGCTAAGGACAAGTTGGTCTTGCTGATCCTCGAGCGTTCCGCCATCCTGCCCGGCTGCCTCCAATGCATTAATCTGCGGAGTCAAAGCGGCAATCTGCTTGGTCAGTTGGTTGATCTGGCTCACATCCTGCGTCACCTGAGTGTTGAGGCTTGCCTGTTGCGAGGTCAGTGTATTTGAAGCGGTATTCAAGGCGTCGGCCAGATTCTGGCCAGCTGAGATCACAGCCTCTCGCGAACCCGAGTCGGCAGGATCGGTCGAGAGAGTTGAGATGCTGGAGAACAACGCGGTCATCTCCGTACCGATGTCCTGCGTCGATGTAGTGAAGGTCGGCTCGATCTGCTGTAGCGAGGACAATTGAGCGTTGGCGCTGCTCTGCGAAGAAGTTTCCTGCTGAACCTGCGTCTGAAGCAGCTCATCCCGCACGCTTTGAAACTTAGTCAGCTCAACCCCGTCTCCGACAGTTGCACCGGGGCCAAAGATGCTGATCGGCGCTTGCGATTGGAGGACGGGCACCTCGCGCGTATAGCCAGGCGTATTCGCATTCGCGATGTTGTTATTTGTTGCCTGCAGAGCGCCGGACGCGGCGTTGAGCGATTGCACGGCTATCGAGAGTGAGGCATTCAGAGACATGAGTTACATCTCGCATGACCAGGTCTGGCGCTTCAACCTCAGACCACGGTCCTCCTGAAATCTTCCTGCTTGGCTACTGCACAACAGAGATAGAAGAGCAATTGACCTGCCAGAGTGCTTCAAAAGGGCAGCGTACTGCAAATTTAATTCACGAATTGAATTGGCTGCCGTCCGAATCTTCTGTTCGATAGAGGGGTCAATGCCGGTGCGCGAGGGTGCCTCAGCTGAGCGAATGCCTTCGCTCACCAATTTGGCCGTGCATGCCAGGTTGGCGCAAAGCACTTCTTGCCTGTCTACGCTTTCCTGAAGTTTTGAGATTGTATTGCTAGCGATCGCATTCATGGCAGCCGAGATCTCCAACGCCAACTCCTGCATCTGTCGCAGATAGTTGGCGGCGATCTGGTCGCGCGGCTGGAGCGTTCCTTGGTTCATTGCGAGCCCTTCTTGCAGAATCTCTCATCCTGGGCTAATGAACGCTTCCACTTGCCGTTCCCGCCCGCTTACTTCACTTCCTGCTCGATCATTGCATCCGCAGTCTTGCTTGCTTCGGGCTTATACGTCCCACTTGTCACGGACTGGCTAAGAGCATCCACCTTGTCCTGACGGATCGAGGGCGTATTCATTGCCTGGCTGGTCAACGATTGGACCGACAAGCTGTCCGAGTGAAACGAAATCCGGTCTTCCGTTGCCGCCTGTGTGCCTGGACTGCCGCTGGAGACCTGTTTTGTTCCCCGATCCAATGCAATCTGGCTAGCCGTTAAGCTGTTTAGGTCGACTTTCATGGCAAGTTCTCCTGTCTCAACGTTACTGCTATCGGCTCTTCCCGACAATCGTTTCAGTCTGCCGGGCAAAGTTTTAACGAAACAGGCAAAAATTGCATCCTTTAGCCTCTATTTGGACAGGGGCGGGTGGGTCTTGGCCTCAAGTTCAACCCGCGCGTCCTCCGCCTTATGAAGGCTCTTTGCGATCATTTTGGCAATCCCGATTCCACCGGAGGCGACGAGCGATGCCCCCAGCGACTGCATGGCAATTCCTTGAAACTGCTCCTTGCCGGAGTCGGCGTCGTCACCGTCGTCTGAACCCGGCAGAGAGCCAAAACTCTGCTCAGCCTGCTGCAACCAACTGCTGAGGAGAATGGATTCGAAGTCCTTCGATGACTTATCGATCTTCGAATTCACCGTTGACGATGAGGGCGTCTGGTGGAGGAGCTTGTCCGCATTGATGTTGATCGGCTCACTGGCAGCGGAAACAGCGCCAATCATAGAAAGATCAGACATTAGATCACCTCCAGATCGGCATCGAGCCCGCCTGCCGCCTTGATGGCCTGCAGGATCGAAATGATGTCGTGAGAGGTTGCGCCAATGGCGTGCAGCCCCTTGATCAATTCGTCGACGTTCGCCCCTTCTTCAAGCTGAATCGATTGTGCCGGGGCATCGTTGACAGTTGTCTTTACTTGTTCCACCGTTTCGGCTTTGCCACTGGAAAACGGCGGCGGCTGGACAACAACGTGGCTGGTCTCCACGTCGATGGTCAAGCTTCCCTGGATTACAGAAACTGGCGAGAGGCGCACGTCGCCGCCCATCACGATCGTGCCGGTGCGTTCGTTGACAATCACCTTGGCCGGCGAATGGAAGTTAATCGAGAGGTTCTGCACGCGCGAGATAAGCACCGGCACCGACGGAGCGCCGCTGGCGGCAACATCGATATCGATGCGACGGCTGTCAATGGCGACCGCAATGGTCTTGCCAAAGTCCTTGTTGACAACGTCGGCAACATCGCGCGCCGCGGTAAAGTCGGGATTTTGCAGTAGCAATGAGACGGTCTTGAAGCGGCTCAAGTCCACCGCTGCATCGCGTTCAACCGTTGCTCCCTCTGCAATCCTGCCGACCGTCGGGTGGTTGACGGTCTTTGAGTTGCCGGATGCGCCTTCGGAGAATCCGCCGATGACCAACGGCCCTTGCGCCTCGGCATAGACTTCTCCATTTGCCGCGCGAAGAGCGGTCAGCAGCAGCACCCCGCCCTGTATGCTCTTGGCATCGCCCACCGATGAGACAGTGACGTCGAGCTTCATTCCCGGCCGTGCAAACGGCGGAAGAGTAGCGGTCACAAAAACTGCGGCAACGTTCTTGACGACCACGACGCCGGGCGAGATCTGCACTCCCATCCGCAGCATTGAATTTGCCAGCGTCTGCACAGTGAAGAAGGTCTGCTGTGTGTCGCCCGTGCGATTCAAGCCAATCGCCAAGCCGTAACCGACCAGTTGATTGTCGCGCACGCCTTGAATCTGCGTCAGATCGCGAATCTTCACCTGGCGATCGACGTCGGAGGCGAAGGCGATAATCGCAAAGACCAAAAACATCCCAACGAGCAGGGCAAGGCTTCGCAGCCAACGAGGCTGGCTCGGCGACCGCAGTTCGAGCGGATTGGCGGTTAGAAGTTCAATAGCCATAGGATTGCCTTGGTGATGAAGTTCGGTGGACGCACGCCGTCGGAGATGATTCCCTTGCCCTTCATTTCGATCTCAAGATTGCTCAGAGCCGTCGATGGAACTGTGTTGCCGGGGCCGATGTCTCCCGGCCGGACCATGCCGCGCACGATGATGTTCTCGTGCTGATTGTTCATGAAGATCTGGCGCTCGGCTTCCACAACAAGATTCCCGTTTGGAAGCACTGCAACTACCTGGCCGGTCAGGTTGGTCTGAAAGGTCGTATTCGACGCCGTCGATCCCTGGCCCTTCAGAGCCGAGGATGAACTCCCTGAGAGCAGAGGATTCGTCGCCGCGGGAGTCCGGCCCATGACGCCGGTGATGGCAGAGCTGCTGGTAAAGCTTCGCTCGCTGTCGACTGTACCCGACTGTGCTGCTGTTGTCTGGACGGCGACCTGAATGGTGATCGTGTCGTTCAACCGGTGTGCCTTGTAATCGACCGAAAAATCGCCCAACGCGCTTCCCGCCGACCATAAACTGCCGACGGTGTGGTCGTCCGTTGCCGAAACGTACTGCTGCTGCAGTCGCGCAATGTACTGTGTGCGTAGAGCCTCAGAGGCTTTTTGATCTGTCTTGTGCGCGGAACCGCAAAGGGCGAACGTGGAAGAGACGCAGAGCAGCGCGAAGACAGCGGTTCGTCTGACGAGCTTGGATTCCAACCGCATTTTAGAAGCTCCTCTTCAACCGGTTTGAGCTGACTACCTCAGCGAGATAGACCTGCTTGTGGTCCGGTGTCGCCACGTGGATCTTGTGGCCGGCAATGCCGTTCTCAAGACTGACGACCGTAACCTCAACATGCGACCGTGCATCGTCCATCACCAGAGTCGCGTGCGCGCCGGCCCGGATCACAATTCCGGAGTTCGGCCCCCGGACGGTCAATGCCGTTTCAGATGAAACATTGAGCACCGTTGGCGCACCGTCACCTGGCGCCTCCGACTTGCTCACGACGGAATAAAAAGGAAGACAGACACCGGCCATGCGGCAACCCATCTTGACCAGAGAGTGCGATTCGCGATGCTTGCCGAGCGACTTGTCGCCGAGCGGCTCAATCGACAAAATATCCAGCAATGGAGCGGGCTCGGCAGCGACCACGTTGGCAAGCAGAGAGACCTGCTCGTCCACGGTTTGCATTCCGCTGGATGAGAGCGTCTGCGCGACCAGGTGCGCCGTGAGCGGAAAACGGCCTTGCGCCTGGCAGGGCGCATGCACCCATCCGGGCAATCCCATCGCCACTATCAACGCCGGCATCCATCGGGTCTTCATTTGCTCACTCTGACGCTTTCACTGCGTTGCTCGGCCCCTTACTGGGCGAGCTGGTTCAGTTGCTGCAACATCTCATCGGCGGCTTTGACAACTCTGGAGTTCGACTCATAGGACCGCTGCGCCAGGATCATGGCCACGAACTGGTTGACGACACTGACATTGGACTGCGCGAGCATTCCCTGCTGTATGCTTCCCAGTCCCTCCGAACCGCCGGGCGTTCCCACAACCGGTTGACCGGATGCCGTAGTCGCAAGATAGATATTGTTGCCCACTGCGTTCAGTCCGCCGGGATTAACGAAGAGAGCCGTCTGGATTGTGCCGACTTGCGTGGCTGCCGTCTGGCCCGGCTGAGTGACGCTGACGGTTCCGTCGCTGCCGACGGTCACCGATAGAGCGTCGGCCGGAATCGTAATCGCCGGTTGCAGCGGGTTGCCCTCCGCAGTCACTACTTGGCCCTCGGCATTTGTGCTGAACGATCCATCGCGCGAATAGCCGATCTGCCCATTTGGCATCAGAATTTGAAAGAACCCCGTTCCCTGAATGGCCAGGTCGAGAGGATTGCCGGTCGTGGCGAAGTCGCCCTGCGTCTGAATGATCTCGGTCTCCGAAGGCCTGGTTCCAAGGCCGACCTGCAAACCCGAGGTGACTGTCGTCTGTTGAGTTGAAGCAGCACCGGGCATGATCTGGTTCTGATAGAGAAGGTCGGTAAAGTTCACCTGGCGCTGCTGGAAGCCCGTGGTGCCGGAGTTCGCCAGATTGTTGGCGATGTTATCCAGATTCATCTGCTGGGCTGTCATTCCGCTTGCAGCTGTATAGAGGGCACGAAACATATCGGATTCCTTTCAAACTTTTCGCAAATGGCATTCAGCCTCGCATCAACTGACGCGCGGCAGATCCTGGGTTGCGGTCTTGTCCATCTCGTCACTGAACATGGAGAGTGTGCGGCGCATCGACTCCACCTCATGCTGCGCCGTGATCAACTCCACCACGCTTGTGACCGGGTTAACATTTGAGCTCTCGAGCTGTCCCTGGCGCACCTTGGTATTGGTCGCGGCAATCGCAGCGCCGACAGGTGCCTTGTAGTAGGAGTTTCCAAGACTCTCGAGTTGCGTTGCGGGTGGAAACTCGGCCGTCTTCAACTTGCCCGCAATCGCGCCGTTGACTGAGATTGTTCCGTCCGCGCTGATCGAAACCGGCTCTCCAACGATCGTGATAGGGCCGCCGCTATCACCCAGAACCGGATCGCCGGCGGCGGTGATCATTTGCCCTTGCGGAGAGACGCGGAAATTTCCTCCACGCGTGTAGACCGGGCCAGCGCCCGTCTGGACCTCAAAGTAGCCAGCCCCGTCGATGGCGAGGTCGAGCTCATTGCCTGTCGGAACCAGAGCGCCCTGCGTGGTGTCCAATCGCGTCCCGCTCAGGTATCCATATTCATTGGCATCCTGATTAAGGGCGGAGAGAGGTTCGTCGTCCGTACTAGCAAGTGCGGCGCTGAACGAATTGTGACTCGCCCGGAAGCCCGGTGTGCTCACGTTGGCCAGGTTGTTGGCGATCGTATCCAGCGATGCGGTGCGAGTCATCATTCCGGCGCATGCTGCGTAATATCCGCTGCTCATTCGGTAGCCTCGGCAAGATAATCTGCACGCCGGGGGCCATTTGAATCCGCCGCTGACTTATTGGGATATTCGCTTCATTCCGGAGCAAAATGGGCAAGATTTGCCGGTCGGCACGCACGCCGAGTCAAGATTTGCCGACCTGTCTTCGCTGCGTATGAGGAGTCGATGAGAAGCACATGAGATGCAGCGCTCATCCTCACTCATCGGGAGTTTCTTGATTTGAATTCAAATCTTGGTCAGGGCTCCCACTTGTCGTTCCTGGCTGCCGGGGAGAAATCTCTAGTGCGATCCGGAACCCACCAGGCCACGTTGCGCAAATGGAGCAGTGTCCATATCCGTGCAGGAACCTGCGAGTTCGTGCGCTGCGGTGAGGATGAACCTCCACCCCGACAGCGAGGAAGAATCGCTCATGCCGCGAATGGCCTCAAGAACAAAGAGCGGCAGCGTTCCTTCCATTGCGGACAGTGCCTTTGCGTCAGTGCTTCCACGGCCGCAGTTTGGCCATCCAAGCGCCGCCGGAATATCCCCAATCCCGTGAAGCAGCCCAACCAGGTAGGCATCTTCAGGTGAGACATCATCCAGGGACTCGGCCACCAATTGTGCGTACTGCGCAACCAGACGGCAGTGCCTCCAGACAGCGGTTACTCCCGCATGTTGGCGGTCGCAAGGAAATGTGCTTGCCGAAATTGCGCCGAACCAGTCGTCCACATCCAGACTGGAGAGGCAATCCCCCATCCGGCTCGGACGCTCCTCGGCAAAATCATATTCTCTGCCAATCAGCCGCAGCACCTGAATGGTCGCCCCAACATCGCTCAGAATGAGTTCAGTGGCTATCCGCAGGTCAATACAAGGCTCCTGAAGCAACATCTCAAGGCCAAGAACCGTTGCCGACATCACCGGCACGTTGTCCAGAAAATCCGTTTTCTCCGACTGGAAGGCTTGTTGTTCCAGAAGACGCATCCCCTGCCAAGCGGAGGAGGGAACCCAGCTATGATCATTTGCCGTATCGAACGCTTGATTGAGCACTCTTCTGTACCTGCTGCGTTCCTATCGGCACAACAAGAGTATCTGTCTAAGAAAAAAGGCGCAGTTTTCCGGATTTTCGCAAAAAGTTCACAATCACGGCCATCCCGGTCGCGGGGTCTGTTGCCTGTTCCTGGGGGAGGGCAAAATTCACGCGGCTTTGAAGAGAAGGTCGATATCTCTCGGACCGCACTTCAAACGAGCCCACAAATACTCTTTGCACCTTCCGATAACGGCTTCATCCGCCTCGAGTTGAACTCCATAGCTGCAAAGAACACGGGCCATTTCGGATGAAGATTGTACGGTTTCAAACTTGATCTCTGTTGGAGTCTCGACTTCCGACTGCGCATTGACCTGTTCGATATACTTCACCTGATTCTGAAAGTCGCTGGGCGTTACAAAGCACGGTTGAGTCTTGCAACCGGTTATTTTTTCAATGGCATAGAGCAGCCCATACTCGACGCCATGAACGAATCCCACCAGCAGCATATTGGTTGTCGCCACATAGTGGAGCGGAATCATCGAATATAGCCTTACGAAAGTCGATGGGATATGAATCTCGGTTGGCACTCCCCAGGTAGGCACTGTAAATACCGGGCAGCTCCACTGCACGGCGCGGACGGCGGTAACCTGTTTTTCGCTCACCGAGCCCTGTCGCACCAGTAGTTCGCCGATCTCCGTTCCGGCTTCTTTCTGTTCGTCTCTCATTTCCTTGAACTGCGTGCTGCTCAGCAGGCCGTACCGCATCATGAGCAGACCGAGCGGCATGCGCGAAAACTGATTTGTCCTCTGCGGCCTTGATGTCGCCAGAATTGCAAGTTCCTCTTCTGCGGCTGCGCCAAAGCAGCGCGAACTGCAATACCAGTTGTCGTGCATCTTGATCCCGACCTTGCGCGCAGAAGACTGCGACACCGCGAGCGAACGATTGCAGTGGTGACATCTGGTGGTAACGGCCTTGAATCTTTCAGTCCAGGCCGGCAACGCGATCGATTGCATCAGACTCATAACTTCCCCCGTCTTCATCTTCTAATTCTTCCGGTTTAATCCTCAACTGCACTCAACGAAACGCAGAGCCAGTGACAGCCCGCGATACCTCGGTCACGCGAAGGCCATAGTTGCCGTCGATGACCACTGCCTCTCCTCTTGCAATTACCACGCCATCGAGAAGAAGCTCCACCGGTTCCTCCACCTGGCGATCAAGTTCCACCACAGACCCGCTGGTCAGATCCAAAACTTCGCGCAGGGTGAGTTTGCGCTGTCCAAATCGCAGCGTTACGTTGAGTTCAACATCCATCACAAGATTCAGGTTTGCAGGCTGCGGGTTCACTCTTTCCGTCGCCGCCTTGATCGCTTCTACGACACCTGCAGCGGCAGTTTCGGGCTGGGAATGAAGAGAGAGAGCATCGGCCAGCGCGGAATCGAAGACCATTGTGATCGAAATGCGATTGCCTTCCTCGTCGGCGGCAGTCATCCGTGCGATCTTCGACCGCTCAGAGGGAGGTTGAATCGCTGGCGAGGCGTTGACCGTAGAGTCGCCATACTCTTCCTCAATCGCGGCGCGGAACTCTCTTGATGCCGCTTTGACAGTCTTCAGCAACACATCGGAGTGCTCCGGCCCGAATTCATCTACCGGCTGACCAAGAATCTTCGATGCCAACAAGGCAGCTTCGTCGCGACGAAACTCAAGCAGGAATTCGCCTTGCAAACCGCCGCTAAGCACGAGCCTGATCCGGACGGGCTCCGATCGCTCCGGAGCCGATTCGGCGTCCGGCAATGCTGCGATCAGCCAGGAAGTTCCGCTGGCCTGGCTCATAGCTTTCCCAAGCGCGTTGAAGAATGCGCTTGAGAAGGACTGATGAACGATATCGGCTGTCTGATTGGTCATCGCACTACTCCCTTGTCGCAGCCGGTTCTTGTGACCGGGCCGAAAGTTGCGCAGCCTTTCGCGTTCCATTACGAACCAGCAGCGCCTCAAATACTTCAACGTTGTCAACGGTAAGGCGGCCCGGTCTCTTGACCGGCGCCTTCATCTTCAAAACCGATCCCGGCTTCAGGCCTACCAAATCCTTCACCAGCACCCGCATCTGAGTAATATCCGCCGAGACCATAAAGTCGCAGTCGAGAATCCGTTCGCGCAGCGTCGGGCTTCGAAGCGCGCGCAGACTCGACGCCTTCTTCGACTGCATCGCATTCAGATGCCGCAGCAGGAAGCCTACGAAGGAGGTTGGCAGCACGATCTTGAAAGGCGCGGTCGTCTCACCTACCATCATCTCGAACATCAAGACCACAAGCTTGTCGTTGGCTGTGAAGACCTGCTGAATCATGGCAGGCTTGATGCAGCGACCTGCAGTCAGAGATAGATTCAGGGTCTGCCATGCGCGTTCAACCTGACTTACGATGATCGCTGTGACGCTCTGCATGATTTCTTCATCGATCTCGGTCATCTCGCGCTCATTGGACGACCCCGTTCCAGCTCCGCCAAGCAACAGGTCGATCATGGGGAAGATCAACTCAAGATCCATCTCGATCAAGATGTTGCTTTCCATTACATTCAACGCGCAAGGCAGCAAATAGCTGTTTGGGGCTATGCGGCTCACGTAGTCGACGATCGCCATCTGTTCCAGCGAGATCAGCTTCAAATGCAGAGAAGCACCAAGATAAAGTTCCAGCGAGGTGGTGACGTTCAGAGCAAACTTCTCATGCAGCGCGGTCAGGGAACGCGCGTTTTCATTCGACAGCCTGCCGGCATAGCGGAAGTTGCAGGAGTGAATGGTGCGCGGTTTCGCATCCTGCGCCGCGTTGGCGGCTGTCTTGACAGCTTGATTCGATCCGGAGCTCGCAATCATGGCTACCTTCTGAACTGAATCTCACTCGTACTCTGAAAAACTGTCCGCGTATGGGTCGCCGGCTTCGCCGGTCTCTCGCGAAGATGGGCCAGAGAGGCGCGCAGTTTGACCATTGCGGCGGCGTGGATCTGCGAAACCCGCGAGACGACGATGCCGACCACTTGCGAGATCTCTTTCATCGTCAGCTCTTCCTGGTAATACAGCGAGAGGATCAACTGCTCGCGCTCCGACATGCGAGAGACTGCCTCGGCGAGTTGTTCCCGTCTTTCGCCTTCAAGGCACATGTCAAATGGATTGTCTTCATCCGTGCCTTGCGCCGACTCGATCAGATCGAATGAATCGGTATGGTCGTGGATGGAGGTTGTCTGCTGTCCAACGAGAAACAGGCCGTCGAGCTGCGTCATCGTGTTTTGCAATCCGTCGAGAGGCATATTCAGGTCCGCCGCGATCTCTTCTTCAAGTGGTTGTCTTCCCAGTGAGGACTCAAGCTTGGCGACCGATGATGCGATCTCGCGTCCCTTTCTGCGCAAGGTGCGAGATCCCCAGTCCAGCTTGCGAAGACTGTCGAGAATCGCCCCACGAATGCGAAATTTCGCAAACGTGGAAAACTGCGCGTCTTTGGAGGCATCGTAATTGCGGCAGGCGTCGAGCAGCCCCAGAACGCCGGCCTGGACCAGGTCTTCGATCTCCACATTTTTTGGCAAGCGTTCGTGGATTCTGGCCGCAACATAATAGACCTGCGGCAACTCCCGCATCACAAGGTCGTTGCGTTCATCCAGGGAATCGCTACTCGCACGGTAGGCCAATTCTGCTGTTGTCATTCCATTCCTCCCTTTGTGCGGAACTCACATTTGCTGCTCATGAGAAACTCTTTCCTTTTGCTGCGTTTATTTCTGCCGGCCATCGCTTCGCTTCTCAATGGAGCACCCCCACGGACTGCACCGGCGTCAATGGCGGAACTTCTCCGGGCGAGATCACCACAATTCTGGGAATGAACGGCTCCAACAGGCGGCGAAGGTAGTAGCGGCCTGGAGAGGAACACAACAGAACGGGCGGCGCGGAGCTAATTTCCTTTCCGAAGTCCGCACGTAATCCTTCAAGCACGCGGCGTGCCAATCCGACCTGTTGCGGCGACGAAACGCCGTGATTCATGGGAAGATTTGACCCGCGCGTGCATTCATCCTCAATCGACGTATCCAAAGTGACGACCCTTAGTTCGCCCTGTTCATTGAGCAAGGGCCTGATCAGCGACCGTCCCAGCGCGTGACGAACTGCTTCGACCAGCGCAATGGGATTCTTGTTGTAGGCCGCGGCCTCAACCAGCGTCTCGAGAATTGTTCCCAGATCGCGGATCGACACCTGTTCGCGCAGAAGCTGCTGAAGAACTTTCTGCACCTCGCCCAGACTCATCAATTTAGGAATCAGTTCATCGGCGAGCTTGGGATGAGAGTCACTGAGCCGGTCAATCAATCTCCTGGTTTCATGGCGCGAGAGCAGCTCATGTGCGCTGTGCTTGATGACCTCGGCCAGGTGGGCCGCCAGCACAGAGGTTGCGTCCACAACCGCATATCCAGCGGCAATCGCTTGTCCCTGCATCTGGGGAGTAATCCATTTTGCAGGCACATTAAAGGCCGGTTCACGAGTATCCTGGCCGGGCAACAGGGCAGCGTTGGGATTGGAGCTGATGGCAAGCAGAGAGTCCCGGCGCAACTCCCAGCGGGCGATCTCAACTCCGCGCAAGTAGATCACATACTCTCTTTCGCGTAGCGAGAGGTTGTCGGTAATGTGAATCGACGGAACCAGGAAGCCAAGCTGCTGGGCCAGATTCTTGCGCATCGACTTTACGCGGGCGAGCAGTTGGCCACCCTTTTGCGCATCGACCAGGGGAACCAGTCCCAAACCAACCTCGAGCATCAGCTCATCCAGCTTGAGAGCCGCGTCCATGGGATCGACGGCGGGAGCCGCCGCACCGCCGGGCAAGGCAGCGGCCTTTGCCTTCGCTTCAAGTTCATCCACTTCATCCTGGAAAAGTTGGGGCTTGATCTTCGACGCTGCAAAGAACAGCACGCCAGCCAGGGAGAAAAAAGCAATCTTGGGCAAGCCAGGAATCAGTCCCAGGGCAGTTAGTGAGCCACCGGCAATCCACAGAATGCGCGGGCTGTTGAAGAGTTGCCTGCCAACATTCACGCCCAAAGATTCTTTCGACGCCGCGCGGGTAACGACGATGCCGCCAGCAACGGAGACAAGCAAGGAGGGCAGGATCGACACCAAACCATCGCCGACTGTGAGGATTGTGTAGGTCTTCAGCGCTTCTTGAAAGGGAACGCCCTGCTGAAAGACGCCGATCAGAAATCCGGCGATGATGTTGATCGCCATGATGAGAATGGTGGCCAGCGAGTCGCGTTGACTGAAGCGCGCCGCGCCATCCATTGCGCCGCAGAATTCCGCCTCTCGGGCAACGCGCTCACGCCGTGCGCGGGCCTGCTGCTCGTTGATGAGGCCGGCGTTCAAATCCGCGTCGATGGCCATCTGCTTGCCCGGCATGGCATCCAATGTGAAGCGCGCCGTAACCTCTGCCGTGCGCACTGCGCCGTGACTGATGACAAGAAACTGAATTGCGATTAATGCCAGGAAGAGAACGAAACCGACAATGTAATTGCCGCCCACTACAAATTGGCCGAATGACTCGATCACCTTGCCAGCGGCCGATGTGCCTTCATTGCCATGGAGCAGAATGCGGCGCGTGCCGGCCAGATCGAGCGACAAGCGAAGCAGCGTAAGCAACAGCAGGAGACTGGGAAAGATCGAAAACTGCACCGGGCGCAGGATCTGAATCGCCGTTAGTAATACCAGGATCGATGCGGTAATGCTGAGGGTCAGCAGCAGATCGAGCATGAAGCTGGGCAACGGAACCAGCATCACGAAGACCATCGAGACCGCCGCGATGGGCGCGATCCATTCACCGGATTTGCGAAGAAGACTGGACAGTTGTTCCATCATGGCTTCACCCCCGGCCGCGTCGCGGGTCCACCGGTCTTAGGATCGATCTTTTCTCCTGACGCATTCCTTGAACGCCGCTCGGCCTCACTGCGCCGCACCTCCGCCTGTGCACGGAAGACGATGGCGAGAATCTCGGCGACTGCCTGGTACAGCTTGGCCGGAATCGAATCCCCCACTTCAACGCTCTTATAAAGAGCCTGAGCGAGGGGCCTGTTCTCAACCAGCATGATTCCGTTGTCGCGAGCGATCTGCTTGATTCTCTCCGCCAGCAGGTTGCGGCCTTTGGCAACGACGATTGGCGCGGGCATATCCATCTCAAAGCGCAACGCAACGGCAAAGTGAGTCGGGTTGGTCACGACCACGGTGGCGGTTGCGGCAGCCTTCAAGGACTGCTTCCTGCGCATCGCTCTTTGCAACTGACGGATGCGTGATTTGATAACAGGATTGCCGTCTGTTTCCTTGTATTCCTCGCGAACTTCCTGCTTGGTCATCTTCATATCGCTTTCCATCTTCTTCAACGTCAAGAAATAATCGATCGCCGACCAGCACGCCAGGATGAGCAGTGACTTCCATGTCAGTTCCACCAGCATTGAACCGACAAGGCTGGAGAACGGTCTCAATCCGAGACTCGAGGCAAGGACCATCGACTCCCAGTGCGAACGCATAATGTTAATCGTGATCCAGAGCATCGCCGAAAACGGGAGCAGCGACTTCATTAGATTGCTCAAACCCACAGGCGAAAAGATCTGCCCAACCTTGCTGGCCGGATTGAAGCGATCAAACTTCAACGCCAGCGCTTCGGGCGCGAAGTTGAAGCCCCCCTGCGCCAGCCCAGTCAACACCGACACCGCCATCCCCGCCAGCAGAATAGGAGCGATCCACCGCATCACTTCAACCGAGCTCCAAAAGAGCACCGGTCCATTGGCTTCGATATCGCCTGTCGCAGCGGCATTGATCGTGTTGCGGTAAAGCACCGACCAGTGTGTAACTGCGGAGGGCGCCATGATCGCAAACACCCCTGTCATTGCAGCAATAGCAAAGACGCCCGGCAGTTCGCGCGAACGGGCTACCTGGCCCTTTTCCCGCGCCTTTTCTCGCCGTCGTGGCGTTGCCTGTTCGGTTTTGCTGCTGTCTGCCTTGCGTTCCTGCCGTACAAGTTGCTATTGAGCCTAGTGAAGAAAATGGTCCGCCTGGTTCATCGAATTGGTAAAGAGCCGTTCCAAGATGCCCGGCCAGTACTTGAGTGCGGAGATCAAAACCAGTATTCCGAGTACGCTCTTTACCGCCGGTCCCAACAGGATCAGAGGCAATTGCGGAGCCGCCTTGCCCAGCAGACCGAGAGCGATGTCGGCAAGCAGGGTTGCGGAGAGCACCGGAGCGGCAATCTGAATGCCGACGGAAAAAACGCTGGAGCCGGCCTGCAACACCGCCATCGTGAAGCCCGCTCCAAAATGTGCGGATGACGGCGGCAAATAGTCGAAGCTGCGCGCCAGTGCACGCAGAATCCAGAAGTGAACATTGAGGCGCAGAAAGATCAACATCGCGATCATCTGATGGAACGTGGCCATGACCGTGGATTCAACTTGAGTTTGCGGATCGAGAATATTGACCAGCGAGTAGCCCATCTGCACGCTCAAGACCTGTCCGGCCATCTGCACGCCGTCGAAGACGATGTTGGTAGCCACGCCCAGCGCGACTCCAATCATCAATTCGCCAAAGACCACCATGGGCCACTGGCTCACCGCAAGTTGAGGCAACGTCGGCGAAAGCATTGGGTAAAGCAGCGCTGTCAAAGCCAGCACTAGAACTGCCTTCACGCGGGCCGGAATGGCGACGCTTCCGAAAAATGGCGCAAAGAGCATGATGCCCGTGAGCCGGACACCGATGGTCAGCAGCGCTCCGAAAACGTGAACCAGGGATATGCTCATTGCAACACCGCGTGAAAATCGGTTAACAGGTTAACGGTGTAGTAGGCTAGATGGCGCCACATCCAGGGCATCGTGAAAAAAAGGGCTGCCCCGGTCACCAACAGGCGGGGCACGTGCGAAAGGGTCTGATCCTGCAAGGAAGTGAGCACTTGGATAACATTGACAACCAGGCTGACGATAACGGCGGAAAGCAGGACCGGCGCAATGAGGATCGCGACCTCTTGCAGCATCAAACGGCCCAGCAAAACGACTTGATCGGTGTTCATTAGTAGAAGCTCCTCATCAAGGCGCCGATCAGTAGGTGCCAGCCATCGACCATCAGAAACAACAGCAGCTTGAGCGGAGTGGAAATAACCACCGGAGGCAACTGCATCATGCCAACAGAGGTGGTGATGGATGCAACCACCATGTCGACCACAAGAAACGGCAGAAAGAGCACAGCGCCGATTTGAAATCCGGCTTTCAGCTCAGAAAGAATGTACGCGGGCAGCAACACGCGGAAGGAAAGATCGTTGATGTTCGCGGGACGAGGCTCCTTGGCGATATCGAGGAAGAGCGCGGCATCCTTCTCGCGGACATAATGCGACATGAACTGGCGCATCGGAACCCCAGCGCGTGTAATCGCATCGATAGCGGTGATCTTGCCTGCCTGCAGCGGGATCACCGAATCCTGGTAAATGGTTGCGCCAATCGGCTGCATCAGAAAGAAGGTCATGATCACTGACAAGCCGACGAGCGTTTGGTTGGATGGAGTGGTCTGAAGGCCGAGCGCTTGCCTGAGAAAGTGAAAGACGATCAGCAGCCGCGCAAACGGAGTCATGCAGATCAGAATGGATGGGATGACGGTAAGAAATGTCAGCAGGACAACGATCGACCATTGCGCCGAACCGCCGCCTAAGCCGGTAATCCTGAATTCGTTCGGGTCGGAAGGTAGTTGGGCAGGCGGATCGGGGTTCAGATGAATTGGAGCCGCGGCGCTCGGTGGAGTGGCCTGCTGAGCCGTAGCCGGTGGCCCGAATTGCCAGAATCCCATCAGGCGTACTGCCTCTGTTTGAACGGACAGGCTCGCGGCATGAGCGGAACCTGCCGCCAAAAGCAGCATGAGGCAAGCGATGGCCCGAATGTGAACGCAGCTCTTCATGCCTGTTCCTTCATATGCGCCGACGCTGACTTGGCGATCTGTTGCCTCACTCGCTTCAACAACTGCTTCTTTGGCGCGGCCGTCGTCTCCTGAAGAACGTCACCGAATGATTCATCGCCCTTCAACTGGGCCAGCAGCGCCACATTCGTGGCTCCGCCGCCGACAAGAAACTGGCGTCCATCCACCTGAATCACGGCAACAAAGCGCTTTTCACCGAGCGAGGCCGTCGCGGCCACTTGCAACCGCCGGGGGTTGGCGCGGTTTGCCTGCCGCTCCCGAAACCATCTCCACGCGCGGGAGAGAAGCCCCGAAGCGTTTTGCAGAGTCTTCAATTGCGCGCCACCAGGAAAGACGAGAAGTGGCTTCGCAGCTCTCCGTGCCGATGCCCGTGCAGGACGTTCGACGGCAATCCGCGCCAATGAGCCGCGAGTCTTCATGAGAGGTCCGTGAGTCGTACGGCCAGGCGATCGCCAACGACTTCGAATTCTGTCCAACCGACCAACTGCCCATTCACCCGCAGGGGCAAGTCGCTGCTTTGGTGATATCCCGTTTCGACGATGGAGCCATTCGTCAGGCCCAGCAGATCACCCACCGTGAACTTCACCACCGGAATATCCAGCGCGAGGGTACAGGGAAGCCACGGAAGAACTTCCGCGGGATCCCGCTCCGAATGCCGTTCAACCAACTGGGGGCCCTGTGCCGGTTTTACTTCGATTGCCGGCTTCGCGGAGGTCATTGCCGTGTTCATGATTTCTCTTCTCCGAAGCCAGGATTTCCATCGCTCAACCGTCAAGCAAGAGTCTTGCTTTTTTCAGTTTGCTTTGGATTGCCCTTCGGAGGCCGCCCACACCGGCCTCTCGACTAGAGGGTGAAAGCAATCGAGAGGCCGTTGCAGTGAGAAGACCGGGCTATAGGCCCGAGAACTCCCGAAAAATGCGCCAAGTGGCTGCGGAACAATGAAAAAGCGACATCAATGGCCGCGCTGCAAGACCTCTTCAGGCGTTTGGGCATCCTGGGTCGAGGCGGCTTGGTGAGGCAGGCATGAGAACGATTAAGAAGAAATGGGCCTCGCCGCTCAGCAATGGCGCTGAGCGGCGGGCCGTTAATGCAACACTAAGAAACGTCAAGCGCAACGGCTTACTGGATCATTGCAAGAGTTGCCTGGGAGACCTGACTGAAAGTGGTAATCGACTTGGCATTTGCAGAGTAGGCCTGCTGCGCCACGATCAGCTTGGCAAACTCGGTAGCGATGTCCACGTTGGACTGTTCGACGTTGCCCCCGATGACCGTGCCCCGTCCACCTGTTCCAGCTACCCCGGTCACAGCAGCGCCGGAGGCACTTGTCGCTTGGAAGTCGTTGTTGCCGATGCTGACAAGCCCCTGATTATTGGCAAAGGAGGCTACGGCAACCTGTCCCAGCGCCATTGTATTGCCGCTGGTGAACGTGCCTTCGATGGTGCCATCCGATTGGACGGTATAGGTTGTGAGTGTGCCGCTGGCAAACCCATCCGTTGTGGAGGCGCTCGTCGCGCTTGCCGCTGCCGTCTGCGTGATCGTCGGGTTGGTGACCGCCCCGAGGGCGCCAACCGCTCCAAAGGGTCCAGTGAGCACCAATGGCGAAACGGCGCCGTCAGCAAGAGTCGGAATGCTGATGGGAGTAATACCGGTGATCGAGGTCAACGCGCCCGTACCGTCGAAGTTTAGCGTGCCTGTGCCCACCTGCGTATTGCCCGCCGCTCCGGCAACCACATCGGCGGACGGCACGGTGACCGTGTAAGTCCATGTGTTTGTCGCTGTCTTGGTGTAGGAGACTGTGAGGGTATGCGCCGATCCCAGCGAGTCGTAGACCGAAAGAGTGCTGTTGGGAGCTGTGCCGTTCACCGCTGTGTCAGAATCGAGATTGGCAGTAATCCCAACTGTCGTGCTCTCCACTGCGGGACTATTTACGCTCCCAACCTGCAGCGGCTGCAAGGCAGCTGTGGAGTTCACGACCCCCTTGACTGCGGGGTATCCCAACAGCAGTTCCCCACCCGGAGTCACAAGTTGCCCGGCGTTATTGGTGGTGAAGTCGCCTGTGCGCGTGTAGTTAGTATTTCCCAGTGAATCCTG
>Ga0181520_10001941_pt1 | contig 40454 bp, 28 predicted proteins | sample PEATcosm2014_Bin_29_FD_132451 | JGI IMG/M metagenome (GOLD analysis project Ga0181520, IMG submission 132451) | Peatland microbial communities from MTU Mesocosm Facility, Houghton, MI, USA - PEATcosm2014_Bin02_30_metaG | ecosystem: Environmental > Terrestrial > Soil > Wetlands > Peat | place... | reverse complement strand
TACCGCTCCGTTTTGGTTGAAGAGGCCTGCTTTGCCCGCCGCTTTATGCCATTTGCATGGCCCATCCAGACCGGAAGAGCTTCAGCAGGTTGCTGACAGCGCACGCCAGCTTCCACTCGCGGCGGACATTCTCTTTGCCACGCAGGCTGAAGCGGCGACTCGGCACAAAGTTTAACAGGGTATAGTAACTCTAGTTTCGCTCTAACGCCGTCCGGCATGATGCGACTTTCCGGATCGACGAAGTTGCGCTCCACCCCACGGACGAAGACCTGTCCGCAGTGACCCCGGCGCCGCGTCGCGTCGGCTGGCTTGGCCTGTTCCGGATCGGCTAACTCGGGCTTGCGGCCGCGCATTTTCTTGCCCGTGCGCCGCTCTTGTTCTTCGCGTTCGGCCAGCTTTTGCGCGGCCTCGGCGCGTTGCTGCGCGTCTGCGCTAGGCGGTCGATTCCTGGAAGCGATTCCCAATTCCCGGCTTTCTGTGCAAAATAGCTCACTTCGCTTCCCGCAATTCGCCTATTCTAAAGAAAAATCTCCGGTTGCGGCCGGATTTGTGAAAGAATCCAGGGATGATGCAGTTTCCCAAAATCATTCAGGGCGGCATGGGCGTGGGCGTCTCCAACTGGCGCTTGGCTCAGGCGGTCTCCAAACTCGGCCAGCTCGGAGTGGTCTCCGGCACGGCCCTTGACCAGCTTTTTGTGCGCCGGCTCGGCGATGGCGACCAGGATGGCGCCATGCGCCGGGGCCTGGACGCATTTCCCTTCCCGGATATGGCCCGGCGCATCTGGCAGGAGTACTTTGTGCCTGGCGGCAAGCCCAGCGACGCGCCCTATACCATTGCGCCGATGCACCAGCGCCGCGACCCGCGCAAGCTGGTTGAGCTGTGCATGGTGAGCAACTTCGTCGAGGTCTTTCTGGCCCGCGAGGGGCACGGGAATCCGGTTGGCATCAATTTTCTGGAGAAAGTGCAGATGCCGCACCTGTCGTCGATCTACGGCGCGATGCTGGCGGGGGTGGGCTATGTGCTGATGGGAGCGGGGATTCCACTGCATATTCCCGGTGTGCTGGACGCCTTTGCAATGAACAATCCGGCGGAGTACAACCTGTCGGTGATCGGAGCCGCGCCGGGCCAGGACACCTCGATGCGTTTCGATCCTGCAGACTATGGGGAAGGGCCTGTGCCCAGGCTCAAGCGGCCGCGGTTCCTAGCCATCGTCTCCTCGAACACACTGGCCGCCACCATGCTCCGGCGAGCCAACGGCCGCGTCGACGGGCTGGTGATCGAAGGCGCGACCGCAGGCGGGCACAATGCGCCCCCACGCGGAAAGTTGCAACTGACCGACCGGGGAGAACCCATATACGGCGAGCGGGATCGGGTGGATATTGCCGGCCTGCGGGCGCTGGGCGCGCCGTTCTGGCTGGCGGGCGGCTACGGCGACGCGAGGAAGCTGCGCGAAGCCCTAGATCTAGGCGCTGAAGGCGTACAAGTGGGGACCGCTTTCGCTTTCTCGCGGGAATCCGGGCTGCGGCCCGATCTGAAAAAGAGGCTGCTGGCCCAGGCCGCGGCCGGCGCCGCGCGGGTGTTTACCGACCCGCTGGCCTCGCCGACGGGATATCCGTTCAAGGTAGCGCTGCTCGAAGGCTCGTATTCCGATGCGGAAGTCGCTGTGGCGCGGACCCGGGTCTGCGATCTGGGCTATCTCCGCGAACCGTATGCCGCGCCGGATGGAAACATCGGATATCGCTGCGCCGCCGAGCCAGTGGCAAACTTCCTGGCCAAGGGCGGCAAAGTCGAGGAGACGGTGGGCAGAAAATGCCTGTGCAATGCCCTGATGGCCAATATCGGCCATGCCCAGACGCGCAAGAACCAGCCGGAAGAACCAGCCCTGGTCACCGTCGGCGACGACCTGAATTCCGTCGTCCAGTTCCTCGCTCCGGGACGCGCCTCCTATAGCGCCGCCGATGTGGTCGAGTCTCTGTTGAGCCTCGCCGCGGATGCCAACGACGTCGCTCCAGCGGAGACGGTGCTGGTCAACGCCTGAGTTTCGGGCCGGAACTCAGGACTATACAGGCTTTTTCCACAGGCAGACAGGTCAACTGGAGCAGCCGGTTGTTGGCCCCATGCCGGCTGCGCATCGCAGAAACAATCGCAGATGCGTCAAAAACGGCCCTCATCGTGGCTGATTGAACCTTGCTGGTACGCTCAACGAGAACCTCTTTTCCGTTCCTTCCGTGTTCCTTGCTCGGTATAGAAAAGCCGATAATCTCAACTCGCCTTGCTGATCGGAAACCCAGCGCCCGTCTTCACGCTTGCAACCGGCTTTATAGCCTCTCCCGGAGCCGCCTCCAGCGAGACGGATGCGCGAGCGGGCGGCTTGGCCCGAAGCCGCGGGCCAGGCAGCCGGCGCAAGTCCGAGTCCTGCAGCTTGTAGAGCAGAGATCGGTAGCTGATATTGAGCCACCGGGCCGTCTTCTGGCGGTTCCATTCATTGGCGCGCAGCACCTTCAGAATGATCTCTCGCTCCAACTCCTTGGTGGCCGCTCTGGTAATCTCCTTGAGCGAGACGGGATTGTCCAGATCTATCGAAGGAATCAACTCAGACGGGAGCGGAGGCGCCAACTCGGCCGCCAGAGACTCCTCGTTGCCCATCAGGATATAACCGCGAATCATGTTTTCCAGTTGACGGATATTGCCGGGCCAGTTATACCGCCGCATCAGGCGCATCGTCTCGCGCGAAAGCGGCCTGGGGATGCGATGAAATGCCTTCGAGTGCGTTTCGATGAAGCAATTGACCAGCATCGGCAAATCCTCAATCCGCTCCCGCAAGGGCGGCAGGTCGATGGTCACCGCATTGATGCGGAAGAAGAAATCCAGCCGGAAGCTGCCGACCTCGGTTTGCCGGCGCAAATTTGCGTTGGCCGAGGAGATCAGCCGCGTATCGATCCGACGCGACTTCCGCGCCCCCACGCGCATGAAGCTGCCGTCCTGCACCACCTGCAGCAGCTTGGCCTGCACGGACAGGTCGAGGCTGCCGATCTCATCCAGAAAAAGCGTTCCCCGATCGGCCATCTCCACGCGCCCCAGCTTGGTTGCATAGGCCCCGGTAAACGATCCCTTTTCGTATCCGAAAAGTTCCGACTCGATCAGCGCGTTTGGAATGGCCGGACAGGTCACCTTTACCAATGCGGATTTCGAGCGAAGGGAGCGCGAGTGCAAGAGTCGGGCGAGGATATCCTTGCCGGTGCCGCTCTCGCCCTGCAAAAGCACGGGGACATCGGTTGCGGCTACCCGCTCCAGCTTCTCGAGCGCAAGCGCCATGGCATGAGACTTCCCGAAGATCACATTCATCGGGGGCAGGTCGTCGAGATTGGAGGTTTCAGTGTGGCGTTCCAGAAGCATCCTTCATTCGGTTCCAGGCGACTAGACCGACTGCAACCTGTTAACCTTTTGCAAATCGCTGCAACTCGCGTTCCAGATTCGCTCCCGCCGCCGCGGAAGCCGCAATCGGAGCAAAACCGAAGGAATATGAGTGCCCATGCGGAGGAGATTCCCTCCTCACGGGCTTGAGCAGGATGCCGATCGCGGGAGAAAAGGGAATAAATTTTCCTCGACAAGCGCAATCGTTTACCACTTTTTATGAGGAATCTTTCACTCTTCGCATTTTTCTTGCCGGTTTTCAAACCGGGTGATGTAGACTTGTCCTGCTGACAAACGACCCGTTCCGCGATCTGACATTTGGGACAGGCAACGCAGCTTTTTCAGAATCGGTGTGACGGTGGAGAATTTTACCGGGCCGTAGTCGCTTGCGGACCTTGGCCGTACACGCCCAAGCCGGTCATGGCCGCCGATGCCCAGACTTTCATTGGGAGTCATGGGGCCATTCGGCATCTTGTGAAAGCGCAATCAATCGTTTTTTTGCATCTCTACGCATTCTCCGCCTTCGGGTCTCGATTCCTCAGTCCATCGTTGCGATCTCTTTGCCGCCGCCCCCCGCGCGTTGGATGAGGAGAGCTGTCGAGTCTCGTTGGGAGAGCATGGGAATGGCAACTATATTGTCGGCTCCGCCGGCTGTGGTCGGAGAAAACCGCTGCTCTCGCATCGTCGTGATCGATTCCGATCCCGCAATGCTCGAATATATCGACAGCATTGTCGCCGATCGCTTCGCGGTGAGCCTGTTTACCGACGACGAGCAGATGCTCGCCAGCCTCGCGGGATCTCCCTACCCCAATCTGATCCTGATGGATTGGCACATCGCCGGCGACCGCACCGGGCAACGCGCTCTCCGCCTGCTGGAGAAGGTTCTCGTCGCTTGTCCGGCCACTCCGGTGGTCATTGTCTCCCTCTCGGCCGACCTCCACGACGCGGTTCGGGCAACCCGCGCCGGCGCCTCCGACATTCTCCTCAAGCCCTTCGCGCCGAGCGATATAGAACTGGTTGTGCGGCAGCACATCTCGGCGGAGAACCTGATCCCTTGCCGGGAGGCAGCCGAGGAGATTCCGCTCGATGAAAACACCTCTTTCGTCCGCTGCAACAAACGAATGCGGGAGATCGAGTCGCGCTGCATCCTGGTCGCCCGCACCGACATTCCGGTGCTGATTTTGGGCGAGAGCGGCACCGGCAAGGAGATCGCGGCCCTGTTCGTGCACAAGATGTCGGCCCGCTCCACCCGCCCATTCCTCAAGGTGAATTGCGCCGCCATGCCCGCGGACCTGCTGGAAAGCGAACTCTTCGGCTACGAGCAGGGAGCCTTTACCGGGGCGGTCAAGTCGAAGCCCGGCAAATTCGAGATATGCAACAACGGCACCATTTTTTTGGACGAGATAGGCGAAATGCCTCCCGCCCTGCAGGCCAAGATGCTCCAGGTACTTCAGGATGGAAGTTTTTCCCGCCTGGGCAGCCGCTCCAGCGTCCAGGTGGATGTGCGGGTCATCGCGGCGACCAACATCGACATCAAGGCGGCGATGGCCCAAAAGAGCTTTCGCGAAGACCTATACTACCGCCTGAATGGCATCAGTCTGCATATTCCCCCGCTGCGCGAACGCCGTGACGAGATTCCGCTTCTCACTCAATACTTCATGCGCCGGGTGGCGGAAAAGTACGGCCGCGATCCCTTGCCCATCTCCTCTGCGCTCATGCAGGCCCTCGCCAGCTACTCATGGCCGGGCAACATTCGCGAGTTGGAGAATACCGTCAAGCGCTATCTGGTGCTGGAAGACGAACAGGCCATCATTGCGGAACTGGAGTCGCAGCGATGCCAAGATTCATCCGCTCCCGGCGCCGAGGAAGCGGGCGACCGAAAAGGTCTGAAGCGCCTGGTCCGCAATCTCAAAGACGATGCCGAATCAGCGGCGATCGCGCAAACGTTGGAGAATACCGGTTGGAACCGCAAGGCCGCGGCAAGCGATCTGCAAATCAGCTACAAGGCGCTGCTGTACAAGATCAAGCAATATAACCTGAGCAAGCCGGTGGAACCCGCGCGCCCCCCACTGCCGACGGAGATATTCAGCGCGCCATCCGTGCGCGAACAACGTCGAGGAAAGTCCACCCGCAAACCGGAAGGCCCTCTTCTATGGGAATAGCGTCGAAGGGAACGCGCAAAGCGGTAGGCCGGGAGGCGGGAACGGGGCGAAGATGAAACTTACATGGCTTCCGGGCTTTCGATCCCCAGCCTGCCGAGCGCCGCGATCAACTCGCGCAACGCAACCGCGGCCGTGGCCAGCAGAAAGGTCTTTCGCGCCGGGTTCTCTTCGGTGAGGATGTGATGCTTGTGATAGAAGTTATTGAACTCCTGCGCCAACTGAAAGGCGTACTTGGCCAAGTAAGCCGGCTCGGAGGTTGCAATGCATTGCTCCAGCACCAGCGTGCGGCGGGCGGCGCGCAGCCATAGCGCCCATATATCTTCGGAGTCTTCGCCTTGAAGATAGCCGTCTAACTCCGATAACTTCGCAAACTCCGCTAGAACCGCTTCCGGACTCGTTCCCGCCTTGCGGAAGATATTCTTGGCGCGCACGGCGGCGTACTGAATGTAGGGGCCGGTCTCGCCCTCGAAGCTCAACGCATCCTTGAAGTCGAAGGCTATGACTGAGTTGCGCGTGAACTTGAGCATGAAGTAACGCAGCGCGCCGATGGCGATCCGCTCGGCGATTTTCTGCCGCTCCGCATCGCCGCTGACCGTTTGGCGCGCGTCCACCTCGGCGCGCGTGGCGGCGATCAACTTATCGATCAGGTCGTCGGCCTTGACGCCGAAACCCTTGCGTCCGCTCACTTCAATATACGGCCGCTTTCTATCTTCTTCCGATACGTCGTAACCCAACTCGACGGCGCAGCGCGGGGTGAGCGCCACCATCTCATAACTGAAGTGCGTATAACGATCCGCTTGGTCAACGTACCCCATACCGCGCAGGGCTCGGATTACATTGGCTTGCGGGTCCGACTGCCGCGCATCGATCACGTTATAAATCGCCTGCGCGCCGCCGAAGTGCGGATGCGCCTCTTCGCCCTCTTCCGTCGAAATCCAGCACTCATGCTTCGGATAAGCGAAGAACGGCTTGTAACAAAAGTCCTTGCCCAGCAGGCCGAACTTCCATAGATGATAGGCAATGTCCTTGCCCACATAAGTTACCGTTCCATTGGAGCGAACGATCACTTTGGCGTCTTCGTCCAACGCGCTCTCGGCAGTCTCGGCGCCGGGCCGCGTCATTACCCAACAGCCGGTGTTCTTGCCCTCGGTCTCAAAGTAAAGTACGCCGGTCCGCTTCATCTTCTCGAAAGCCGCCTCCCAAAACTTGAGGTGCAGTATCTCGCTCTCGCGGGGCAGAAAGTCGTATTCGATGCCGAGGCGCAGCATGGTTTCCAAGTGGCGCAGAAGCACAGCGGTCGAGACTAACTCGGCGATCTCCGCCGTCTCATTGCCGCCGCTCTCGATCTCATGCAGCGTAGCGTAACGCAACTTCTTCCGCTCAGCCTTTTCTTCCTCCGAACCTTGCTCGTACCATTGCGAAGTTCTTGCATAGAGGTCCCAGCAGTAATAGTCGATGCGCTCATTCTTGCTCTTGAGTTCGTCGAGCAACTGACGAACCTCGGCGGCCGACTTACCCAAAAGATGCAAAAATCCCACCACCACATCCGCCACCTGCACGCCGGTGTTATCGATGTAATTCTGCACATCGACCTTTTGCCCGGCGGCGCGCAGCAGGCGAACGAAGGTATCGCCTAAGATAGCGTTGCGCAAATGGCCGACGTGCGCCGCCTTGTTGGGATTGATGGACGTATGCTCGACCAGCGCATGGAGTAGCCCTTTGGACGAGCGTTCCGGTTGATCGAGAGCGGTTGCGCTCACACCGGCGGCGCGATCCAGGCGCGCATTGATATATCCTGAACCGGCAGCCTCAAAAGAGGAAAAGCCACGGAGTGGCCCCAGCGTGGTGACAATCTCCTGCGCGATGATCTTGGGTGCCTTGCGCAGTTTGCGGGCTAGTTCAAACGCGATGGGCGTCGCCAACTCGCCGAATTGCAAATCCGGCGGAATCTCCAGCGGAATCGTTGCCAACTGAAGATCGTACTTTGCCGCCAAAATGCCGCGTAGATGGCTCTCAAGCCGCTTTTGCAATTCCAGATACACGTCGGTATGCCTCGAAAATCGTTGTTATCAAGGGATATTTTAACAGGCTGCGCATCGGACGAGCGATGATAATCTACTTGAGAGGCTTCACGTGTTCGAACGATATACAGAACAAGCCAGAAGAGCGATTTTCTTTGCCCGCTTTGAGGCCATCCATCGACGTGCCGACAAGATTTCGACTGCGCATCTTCTTCTCGCCCTAAGTTTAGAGGAGAGTTCCCGGGCTGTTTCTATAGGCTCCCTGAAAGATAAAATCGTCGAGCTTTGCGCAGTGCTGGGATTGCCGCACCGCCCCTGTACCGAAATCCCTTATAGCCAAAATGTCGATATCCCGTTGGATAACAACTCAAAGATAACTCTAGCGTATGCCGTAGAAGAGGCTGATAGAGACAGGCAGTTCTGGATTGATACAGATCATCTTTTGCGAGGACTCCTGCGATTCCCGAACGAAGCCGCCAGTGCACTCCATACAATTTCGCTTAATCTTGCAATCGCCCGCGAAGCCTCAAAACATCACAGAATTGAGTTTCCCCCCCCGCGAGTAGCGACCATCAAGCGAGTTCATATGCTCGCTCAAAATGCTCGTCGATCACTGCTTCCTCCTTTGGTGAAGCTGGCCATTATTGCGTTAGTGAGTTTTATCGGTGTTCTCATTCTCCGCTACCTTCAATAATCGCATCTCAAGTTCCAAACCGGGACCTTGGGTACCCAGAGCAACTGCTCTCATACCGTAAAATGAAGAACAGAATCGAGTACAACATCCCATCCATGACGAATCCAGATTCCGCCACAGCCCGCTATTACCTGACCACGCCGATCTACTACGTGAACGCGCGCCCGCACCTGGGCCATGCCTACTCGACGATCGTCTGCGACGCCATTGCGCGGCGCAAGCGGGCGCTGGGCATCGAGACCTGGTTCCTCACCGGAACCGACGAGCACGGGCAGAAGATCGAGCGCTCTGCGGCGCTGGCCGGGCGCACACCGCTCGATTTCGCCACCGCCATCTCCGGCGAGTTTCGCGGGCTGTGGGACCGGCTCGGCCTCAGCTACGACGACTTCATCCGCACCACGGAAGAGCGCCACAAGCGCGGGACTCAGCATCTGTTTGCCACGCTGCGCGACCGCGGCTTCATCTACAAGGGTTCGTATACCGGCCAGTATTGCATCAGCGACGAACTGTATGTGGACGGGCCGCCGGGCACGGTTTGCCCCGACTGCGGGCGGGTGACCGAAACGGTGAGCGAGGAGAATTATTTCTTCAAGCTCTCGGCCTTCGAGCGCAAGCTGCTGGAGTTTTACGAGGCCAACCCCGGCTTCATGGGGCCTGAGTCCACGCGCCGAGAGGTGATTTCGTTCGTTCGCGGCGGGTTGAAAGACTTGTCGGTCAGCCGCACCAGCTTCTCCTGGGGCATCCCCGTTCCCGGCGATGAGAAGCACGTGATCTACGTCTGGCTGGACGCGCTGGCCAACTACATTACGGCGCTGGGCTACGGGTCGGACGATGCAGCGGATCAGGCTCGCTTCGCCAAGTTCTGGCCCGCCGATATGCACCTGATCGGCAAGGAGATCAGCCGCTTCCACTGCGTTTATTGGCCAGCGTTTCTGATGGCCGCCGGGATTCCACCACCGCGCTCGGTCAAGGCCAACGGCTGGCTGCTCTTCGATCAGGGCAAGATGTCCAAGTCGAAGGGAAATATCGTCCGCGCCGAGACGGTTCACACCGTTTTAGGCTCCGATGCTTTGCGGTATTTTTTACTGCGTGAGATTCCCTTCGGCCAGGACGGGAGCTTTTCTTTCGATGCTTTGGTGCAGCGTTACAACGGAGACCTTGCCAACGGCTACGGCAATCTGGTCAGTCGCGTGGTCAATATGGTGCATAAGTACTTTGGCGGCGTGGTGCCGGAGACGGGTGCTTCAACCGCTGCGGAAGAGTCTTTGCGCGAAGGCGCCATGCGCGTCATCGCCGCCTTCGCTGCCGAGTTCGATGCAATGAACTTCTCGGAAGCGCTCAAAACTCTGTGGGCATTGGTCGCGGAGACCGACGGCTATCTTACGGCGAACGCGCCCTGGAAGAAGCCCGCCGAGCGCAGCGAAGCCGAGCACACCGCGCTGCAAGCCCGTGTGCTGGCTACCGCCGCCGAAGCCATTCGCATCATTACAGCATTGGTCTATCCCATTTTGCCGGACGCGGCGGCAAAGGTCTGGCGGCAACTGGGCCAGGGCGAGATTGCGGATGCGGCCAAGCAAGCATTCTTGACGGAACTCGCGTGGGGCGGATTGAAGGCTGGGACGAAGTTTGGCGACCCCACGCCGCTCTTTCCCCGCGCGGAAAAGGACGCCGTCGAACGTATGCAGAAGATCGAAGAGCAAAACAGCAGCAGTGCGATCGAAGCGGCCACCGGCGGAGAGGCCAACAGCGGCTCAAGCACTCGCGGCGCGGCCAGTGGAGGCTACCCCGTTCCGGCATCGACCCCGGCAGCGGAGAGTGCAGGAAAAGAGGCAATGGTGAGCGAAATATCCGAACAGAAAACCTTCTGGGACAATGCCCCCGTCGATTCGATCGGCGTGGATGCCGGAGCCGAATCCCAAGCCTATGAAACGGTAGCGCAGACCGCAACCGCGCCTGTGGCTGCACCGGCTCCCGCCGGTATTGCCACCCCATTGCAAGGCTCACCGAACGAGGCGGCGGAGCCGCAGTTGGCCTCACCGCAGGTGACCATCGACGATGTGGTCAAGGTCGATCTGCGCGTGGCGCAGATATTGGTGGCCGAACGGGTGCCCAAAGCCGATAAACTGCTGCGCTTGGAGGTCGATCTGGGCTACGAGAAGCGGCAAATTCTGGCCGGCATCGCGCAATACTACGAGCCGGAAAAGCTGATTGGCCGCAAGATCGTCATTGTCGCCAATCTGGCTCCGCGCAAGATGCGCGGCCTGGAGTCGAACGGAATGCTGCTGGCCGCCTCGCTCGAAGGCGGCGCGCCGGTACTGGCCGGATTCCTGGAGGATGTGCCGTTGGGGGCGCGGCTGAAGTAACCACTTGCGGGCGGCGACCGAGTTTCTTTCCATGTATTCGAGTTATGCCGAGCAGCATACCTGAAACCGGACGACGACAGGGCATACTGCCCGCAAGGGGTTTATTGAACCGTAACTACTGTAGGGTGACGATGAAGGTCTCCGTACTCTGGACCCCACTGGAATTGGCGCCCGCCAGTATTCACTGCCCTTCTTCACGTTTCAGCCCGCATTCGACAAATCAGTTGTCCTCGCTCGTCTTGAGTAACGCTTGCACTTTGCTGTTCTTGACGGAATAGGAGAAATAAACAGCCAGCCCGATCCCCAGCCAGACAATCAGACGAAGCCAGGTCTTCCAATCCAGAGAGAACATCAGGTAGACATTGGCTAGGATGCCAAGTGCAGGCACAATCGGCAGCCACCCGCCTAAGTAGATACCCGGTGTGCGGAAGGGCCGCGGTTGTTCCGGCGACTTGATGCGCAGCACGACGATGGACGCGCAGACCATGACAAAGGCCAGCAGAGTGCCAATGTTGACCATGGTACCAATCTTGTCGATGGGAGTGACGGAACCCACGAGAGCAGCCAGCAGGCCGACCAGGATCGTATTCTTCCAGGGCGTACGGAAGCGGGGATGGATGGCGGCGAAAAACTTCTTCGGCAGCAGGCCATCGGAGGCCATCGCATACAGCACGCGCGTCTGGCCGATAAGCATCACCAGCATCACTGAAGTCAGCCCCGCCAGCGCCCCGCAGGTGACAATATCCGAGGCCCAGCCGATGTTATGATCCAGGAAAGCGTGAGTGATCGGCGCCTCGATATTGACCAGTTGCCAAGGCACCATGCCAGTGAGCACGGCCGCCACGCCTACGTAGAGCACCGTGCAGATGAACAAGGAAGCGATGATGCCGATGGGCAGATCTCGCTGCGGATTCTTGGCCTCTTGCGCCGTGGTGGAGACGGCATCGAAACCGATGAAGGCGAAAAAGATATAGGCGGCGGCCGCGCTGATTCCGGCAACGCCGAAGGGCGCAAAGCTGTGCCAGTCGTTACCCCAGTTTCCGGGGTTGACAAAATGAGAGCCAAGCACCAGCACGAAGAGCACGACGGATATTTTAACGATCACAATTCCAGCATTGAATTTGGCGCTTTCCTTGATGCCGATTACGAGAACGACTGTAATCAGCAGGGCGATCAGGAAGGCAGGCAGATTGAATCCGATCTCGACGCCGAAGAGTTGCGGCGCGTTGAGCAGTTGATGCGCGCGACCGAGGATTGACGCCTGCGGATGAGCCAGCACCTGAGCGAGTGCCTCCAGATAGCCCTGCGAACCCGAAGCAAGTTCGGGATGAGTTGCAGCAAGAAACTCCCGGGAAGCCATCTTCCTGGCCTGCTCCAGCCCGGTCCAATGATCGTAACTGAGCCAGAGGGGAAAGCGGATGCCGAATATCTTCATGAATTCAATAAAGTAATTGGACCACCCGGAGCTGACCGTACTCGCTCCCATCGCGTATTCCAGAGTCAGGTCCCAACCGATGATCCAGGCAAAGAGTTCGCCGAGCGTGGCGTATGCGTAGGTATACGCCGAACCGGCCAGTGGAATCATGGCTGCAAACTCGGCATAGCAAAGCCCGGCGAATGTGCAACCGATGCCGCATAACACGAAGGAAAGCATCAGCCCTGGGCCAGCCCGGTGCGCCCCCAATCCGGCCATCACAAAGATGCCCGCGCCGATCACCGCGCCTACCCCCAGCGCCGTCAATGAAACCGGCCCCAGCGCCCGCTCCAGCCTGTGTTCTCCCTCTTCCTGCGCTTCGGCGACAATGAGCGAGAGGGGTTTCCTTCTGAAGAGATCTGCCATGCGAATGGGTCACTCCTTTGCTAGCGGGCCGGTTAAGGAGCTTCGATTCCGCGGGGACCGGAAATAGTAGACCGGAATGCCGAGCAGAACCAGCGCCAGCCCCGGCCACGTATATTGAGGCTTGTATCGCAATAATACGACACAAATCCAGGTCGCCATGGCGATATATAGCCCAGGCAGCAGCGGATAGCCCAGCGCCTTGTAGGGCCGCGGCGCATCCGGCCGCTTGACGCGCAGCGCGAACAGCCCCGCGACGGTCAAGATGTAAAAGACCAGCACCGCGAAGATGATGTAGTCCAGCAGTTGCCCGTAAGAGCCGGAGATGCACAGCACCGTGGCCCACGCGGCCTGCGCCAGCAAGCCCGCGACCGGAGTTTTGTAACGCGGATGCAATTTGCCGACCGACTCGAAAAACAGCCCATCCCGGCTCATCGCATAGTAGACGCGCGCCCCGGCCAGGGTCATTCCGTTGGCGCAGCCGAAGGTCGAGACCAGAATCGCCGCAGCCATCAGCCAAGCGCCGCCGGAGTGGAAAATCTGCTCCAGCACCGCTGTCGCCACGCGATCCTCGCTCGCGTGCTGAATCCCGCGCGCCATCACCGAAGCGCCGCCCGCATCGCCGTGCATCGGCAGCACCAGCAGGTAGCCCAGAGAGACCAAAAAGTAGACCGTCAGCACAAACCCCGTGCCCAGGATGAGCGAAAGCGGAATGTTGCGCTTTGGATTCTTCACCTCGCCGGCCGTAAAGGTGATGTTGTTCCAGGCATCGGCCGAGAAAAGCGACCCCACCTGCACCACCGCCAGAATCGCCAGAACATTCACCAGCACCATGGGTCCGCCGATGCCCACCTGCACCGGATGCGGCGAGTTCCAACCGGCATTCTTCCAGAAATTCGCTCCGAAGTTGGCCTGCCAAGCCGTCGCGTTGCGGCCCACGGTGTAGGCCAGCAGAATCAGCGCCGCCAGTGACACCGCCTTTGCTGTGGTGAAGACGTTCTGGATCAGGGCGCCTAGACTCACGCCGAAGATATTCACCAGGGCCAGCAAAACGACGACAAGAATGGCGACGAGATTGGCCGTGCTGACGCCGATCTCCATATTGCCCAGCACCATAGGCCCCAGCGGCAGGGCCGGCACGTGGGCGATGTGCCACAGCCAATGGGTTGTCGAAATCCGCGGGAAAAAGACGCCGAGAAACTTGCCGAAGGCCACGCAGACAGCGGCGATGGTCCCCGTCTGAATCACCAGAAACAGCGTCCAGCCATAGAGAAAGCCCCACAGCGGCCCCAGCGACTCACGCAGGTAAACGTACTGCCCCCCGGCTCGCGGCATCATCGCCGCCAACTCTCCGTAGCTGAGCGCGCCGATCATGGTGAGCGCCGCCGTCACTACCCACGCGCCCAGGTAGAGCGCCGGCGAGTCGGTCCCGCGCGCAATATCCGCATCCACGATGAAGATGCCGGAGCCGATCATCGACCCGATCACCAGCGCCGTCGAGCTGAACAGCCCAAGTCTCTGCGCCAGTCGGGGCGCGCAGGCCGGTTCGCGGGTGGAGTCGACGGCCAACGCGACAGCGGAATCGCCGAGCGGCGCAGCGGACTCGATCTTTGAACTGAGATTGCGATTCGTCACTTAAAGAAGTTTTAACGGATTTTGCCGGAATTGTCTTGCATAATCTCGAAGTGTCCGAATTTTGGGCACTTTGCGCTATTTTAGGACAGTCGCGCGACCCATGGGAAAGCTACTTGGCCAATCCTAGCGGTTCTTCGGAACGAAACGAAACGAAGCGGAGTCGAAAGCCTCCTTGTCGCTCTTGAATGCGACGATGCGGCCAGCATGCACCCGGCGAGCAATGTACGCGGGAACAAATAGGCAAACTCCGACGTCGTTCCGCGGCTCAACTTGTCTCACGGTCAAGACGAAACTCCTGTGCGTGTCGGCGCGCCGCGCCGGCTATCTCCGCTGAGGTCAATATTGGTCAGCAACGAAATAAACCAAGGTAAATACTTGGTCAAAGTACACGACACGGATCGATGGCTGCCGGAGTGTCCGGCGTGCAAACTCTTGTGAACCCGACAACATAAAGAGGTTGCATAACAACCGCCGTGCGAGTGAGTCGGAGAAGCACTGGAGAAACCAATGACACTGCTCAAAGGAATTGGATCAGGACTATGCCTCGCCGCGCTCTGTCTGCTTGCCGCGCCCATGGCAAAGGCCGACGATTTAAACAGGAAGACTGTCGTCACATTCAGTGCGCCCGTCGAAGTTGGTGGCTCCGGCGCACAGGTTTTGCCAGCTGGCACCTATGTCTTCAAGATCATGGATTCGCCGGGGAACCTCCATATCGTCCAGATATCGAACCGGGACGAAACCCACGTATACACCATCGTTCTCGCAATCGCCAACTTTCGCTTGAAGGCTACCGACAAGACAGCGATCACCTTTCGTGAGCGGCCTGACGGACAGCCTGAGGCTCTGAAGGCGTGGTTCTATCCAGGCCGCGAATGGGGCGAACAATTCGTCTATGACAGGCCCAAGGCCATTCAACTGGCCAAGGAAAGCAATGAAATTGTGCTATCGACCCCCATCACCCAGGCAGCGGCTCCCATCGAAACTCTTGCCGCTGCCCCCGTCGAGGCAGTCAATCCAAATGGAGATACCGTGGATGTCGCGCAAGTGATCGAAGCGCCTCCCGCCGTCGCCGTTCCGGCGGAGCCGGCCGCGCAGGCACCTGTGCTCGTTGCGGCTTTGCCGAAGACCGCCGGCAATTTGGGGATGATTGGTTTGTGCGGAGTGATACTGTTGGGGGTCGGCATCTTGCTCTTCGTGCAATTCAAGAGGCCCGTCTAACCAAGAAACGCGATAGCCGCACGAAACACTCCAGGCCATTCGGGTTGGCCGGGAGGACCAATCGGTGAATGAGGCGGTGCGCAAGCGCCGTCTTGTTCTAGCTCGATAGACCGTAATTGCGAATTTCGCTGGACGTTCAAGCCTCGGCAAAGGAAAGTTCAGATGAAAAAGAGGACAGCGTCCGACATTGATTTCAAGAGAGGAACCGGACACTCCGTTCCAGGGCATTGCCAGCCCGGCGGCCGCATCGGATCGAAGTTCAGATATCCGCGCCTGTTTGCGTTGGCTCTTGTCGCTTCGAGTGTATTGTCGCGCGATGCCCTATCCCAGGACTCCTCGTCATTGCAAAACGGATCGAGCGATAACTACACAATCAGGATGAATGCGAATCTGGTGATCTTGAACGCGACCGTTGTGGACCGTCACAATGCGCTGGTGTCCGGGCTGGCAAAAGAAGATTTTCAGATTTACGAGAATCGCGTTCTTCGACAAATCAAATACTTCAGCCATGAAGATGTCCCTGTAGCCGTCGGCCTGGTCATCGACAACAGTGGAAGCATGGGACAAAAGCGCGCCGACGTGATCGCCGCCGCTTTGTTATTCGCTCAAACAAGCAATCCTCGAGACCAGATGTTTGTGGTCAATTTCAACGAGCGCGTGACCTATGGTCTGCCGCCCGCCATGCCATTTACAGATCGACTGGATCAAATGCGGATCGCTCTTTCATCTATCCGGACGATTGGCGAGACAGCGCTCTACGATGCCATCGCCGCCGCCCTCGATCATCTCCAACAAAGCAAATGCGATAAGAAGGTTCTCATCCTGATCAGCGACGGCGGAGACAACGCGAGTAAGCATTCTCTGGCTCAAGCGATAGAAATGGCCAAGCACTCCGCCGCAATCATCTACGCGATCGGCATCTTCGACGAGCAAGACGGCGATCGTAACCCAGGCGTGCTCAAACGATTTGCGAAGGAGACCGGCGGTGAAGCGTTCTTTCCCGAGTCGTCGAACGAAATTCCCTCGATTTGCAGCGGGATTGCGCGCGATATCCGAAATCAGTATACGCTGGCCTATGTCCCCTTGATTTCAAAATCGGATGCCGAGTTTCGGGTCGTCGACGTGCGGGCAACCGCGCCCGTGCGCGGGCGCTTAACCGTTCGTACGCGAACGGGCTACTTCCCGACATCGGCGTCGTCGCCATAACCAGCGGTCTTCGGCCATGATTTGCATAAGTGACAACGAGGTATTCGCAAAGCGAGGTCAACGATTTATTCGTTGGACGCGGAACGCCCTGTTATTGAGCGGCATGATCGCGCTCTCATATGTGGGACTTATGTTGGTTGATGCAAGACTCTATCAGGAACGCGCCGAACACTTCCTGGACAAGGAGATTCATGCGCAAGAAGCGCGCGATGCAGCGCTTCCCAAGCTAGCGGTGAGGGAGGGAGATATCCTGGGCCGCATCGATATTCCCAGGATTGGAGTATCGGTGGTGGTTCTGGAAGGGACGACATCGCGGACTCTTCAGCATGGCGTGGGGCATATCGAAGGAACTGCGCTCCCGGGTGAGCCTGGAAATATCGGAATTGCGGGACACCGCGATACTTACTTTCGCGGACTGAAAGACACTCGCGCGAACGATGAGATCGAGATTCGAACCGCTGCCGGTATCGCGCGATACGAGGTAGATTGGATACAGATAACTGTCCCGAGCGATGCCGCCATAGTAGCGCACACAACCGGATCCGGCCTGACCCTCGTAACCTGCTATCCGTTCCACTATATTGGCGCGGCCCCGGAGCGATTTGTCGTTCATGCGCGCAGGCAATAGCGGCTGGAGATTTGAGATGCAGTTCTATCCGGCGTTGGCACGGTGACCAGACAGACGAGATAGTTGATTCAAACCGAAAAGGTGGACTTCGTAAACGGTCGTGAAGGCATTCCCGAATCGGTCCGCAAAAGTTTTCCACAGAAATTTATTTCACAAAAACCACATATTTGTGTATTATGTGATTGTCGGTTGGTCGTGGGGATACGGCGACGGCGCCTGTTGCGACGAACCTGTCCAACTCCGCTCCCGGTATCCCCGTCCGGCCCCGTCGAGAAACGAGGAGAGCTTATGATTCGCAAGACGCGCTTGTTTACACCCGGCCCGACCCCGCTGCTTCCGGCGGCCCAGTTCGCAATGGCGGCGGCCGACATTCACCACCGCACCCCGGAGTTTCGCGCCCTCTTCCTGAAGGTGCTGGGGCAGTTGAAGGTTTTTGTGGGCACACAGAACGACGTGCTGCTGCTCTCCAGTTCCGGCACCGGCGCCATGGAGGCTTCGGTCTCGAATCTGACCTCGCCGGGCGACCGGGTGCTGGTGCTGACGGCAGGAAAATTCGGCGAGCGCTGGGTGGACCTGGCCAAGGCCTTCGGGCTGGCGGCGGATGTGGTGAAGGCCCCCTACGGGCAGACCTTCGACCTGGAAGAGGTGAAGAAGGCGCTCAAGCCGGAGCATAAGGCGGTCTTCATGCAGGCCTCGGAGACCTCGACCGCGGTGAGCCACGACGTGGAGGCGATCGCCAAGCTGGTCAAGGATACGGCGACGTTGCTGATTGTGGACGGGATCACCGGGCTGGGGACGCAGAGCTTCGATGTGGACGGCTGGGGGATCGACGTGCTGATCGGCGGCTCGCAGAAGGCGGTGATGATTCCGCCGGGGCTGGCTTATCTCAGCGTCAGTGACAAGGCGTGGAAGGCGGCGGAGACGGCGAAGAATCCCCGCTACTACTTCGATCTGCGCAAGGAGCGCAAGAATGCGGTCAAGGGCGAGAGCGCGTACACGCCGGCGGTGGCATTGGTTGCCGGACTGGGCGCTGCCCTCGATTACATTGCCGGGCAGGCCGGGGGCGACCTCGAAAAGGGCCGCATCGCGCTGATCGACAATGCGCAGGTGAATGCGGCAGCGACGCGCGCCGGGCTGGTGGCGCTGGGCTTCACGCTGTTTGCGCCAAAATCGCCCTCGGCGGCGGCCACAGCGGTGGCGGTGCCGGAGGGCATGGATTCGAGCGTGGTGGTGAAGGCGCTCAAGGCGAAGTTCAGCCTGGTGACGGCCAACGGGCAAGGCGAGATGCAGGGCAAGATCTTCCGCGTGGCGCACCTGGGCTTCTTCGACTATCTGGACACGGTGGCGTTTCTGGGCGCGATGGAACATATCGCCAAGGACGTGCTGGGCCTGCCGGTCGAGTTCGGGCAGGCGGTGGCGGCGGCGCAGGAAGTGTTTGCGGATGCGGCTTCTAGCTCCTAGCTTCTAGCTCGTCCGCGGCAGAGAGTTGGCTTGTTTGCTTTCCCAGGTCTCAATATCGAGACCTGGGGCACCCTGCCGTATTCCTATTACCAACTTTCCCACTTTCAAGCGGCGTAGCATGAGTATCAAGCAACCCGTTATTGGAGGATTGAATGACGATATTGCCACCCGCAGTCTTGACGACGGTACAGCTTGTTGGCGGCCTCGTTGCATCTGCAAAGAACGCATGCGAGCTTGCGAAAGCATCGTCTGACCATGAATTGAAAGCGTCCGTTAGCGAACTCTACGATTCGGTGCTTGACGTGAAGGGACGTGTACTCGATCTTGACGAAGAGAATCGCCGACTCAAGGCCGAACTTTCCCGGAAGGATGAATTCACTGGCCCGATTGAACCGCACGGTTATTTCTACTATAAAGACAAGCCAGAGCAGCCACTGTGTCCAAAATGTTTTCAATCACAGCCATCGAATCCAGTGTTTCTGCCGCCAGTGTCTAACTACAATGGCCGAACAAAACGAACTTGCATCATTTGCGATTGGGTTAAAGTTGAAACGCCCGCGCTAGCGTCGTCGCCTAGTAGCACGCGAAGGCGTCCTTTCAACTCCCTTCGCAGACAAGAGTTCTAAAAAGGAATACCCCAATGGAGATTCATGTTCGCAGATAACGCGAAATGGATGGGTCACGGAGTTGTATGGATGAGTTCGGGCTTTTAGCTAGAGGCTAGAAGCTAGGAGCTGGTTTCATGTCTGAACTGAGTTTTGCCGAGAAGCTGCTGATCGCTCGCAAGCAGCTCGATCTCTATCAATACGAGATGGCCGAGCGGCTGGGCGTTCACGCCAACTCGCTCACCAAGTACGAGCGGGGCGAGGGCAAGCCGCACGCGGCTGTGGTGCGGATCTTCGACTTATTCTGCGAACAGCAGGGCATTCGATTCGACGAATACGAAAACGCAAAGAAAGGCAAGGGAGAGAAGATGAAGATCGTACTGGGAGAGAAGGTTTCTCCGGCAACGCTGGCCGTGTTTGCGGCCGAGCCGGGGTGGGAAGTATTGACGCACGACCAGTTGCCGGACGGTCTTCCGGCGGCCCTGGCCGACGCCGACGCGCTGGTGGTGCGCTCCGCGGTGCAGGCCGACGACGCGCTGATGGCCCACGCGCCCAAGCTGCGGGTGATTGGCCGGGCCGGCGTGGGAGTGGATAACATCGACGCCGATGCGGCCACGCGGCGCGGCATTGTGGTGATGAATACGCCGGGAGCGAATGCGGTTGCCGTAGCCGAACTGACCATCGCGCTGATGCTGGCATTGGCCCGCAAGCTGCCCGCGGCCAACTCCACCATGCACGCCGGCAAATGGGAGAAGAAGAATCTGCAAGGCATGGAACTGCGCGGCAAGACGCTGGGCATTCTCGGCCTGGGCCGCATCGGTCTCGAAGTGGCCAAGCGGGCCAAGGGTTTCGGGATGGAGATTGTCGCCAGCGATCCGTTCGTCTCGGCGGCGGTGGCGCGCGAGAACGGCATCAAGCTGGTGACGCTGGAGGAACTGTTTGCCGGGTCGGACTACCTGACGCTGCACGTGGGCTTGACGCCGCAGACCACCGGCATCGTCAACGCCAAGACGCTGGCCACGATGAAAAAAGGTGTGCGCATCGTCAACTGCGCGCGCGGCGAGTTGATCGACGACGCGGCGCTGGTGGCGGCTCTCAAGAGCGGGCAGGTGGCGGGCGCGGCGCTGGACGTTTTCGCATCGGAACCGGCCAAGGATACGCCGTATCACGCGCTGGAAAACGTGATCCTTACCCCGCACATCGCCGGCTCGACGGGCGAGGCGCAGGAGGCGGTGGGCATCCAGATCGCGCGCCAGGTGCGCGACTATCTGAAGCTGGGCGTGGTGCAGAATGCCGTAAATCTTCCCTCTCTCAGCCACGAGGAGTACGTAGTGCTGGCGCCGTACATCGACTTGGCGGGAAGGCTGGGCGCGTTTCTGGCGCAGGCGGGCAAGGGCGGCATCGAGTCCATCGCCTTGGTCTACGGCGGCACACTGACCGATACCAAAACCGAACTGGTGCGCAACGCGGCCATCGCGGGTCTGCTGGCCGGCTCGGAGAACGTGAACCGCATCAATGCGGCGACTGTGGCCGAGGAGCGCGGCATCCGCATCCACGAGGAGAAGCAGGAATCGCATCGCGGCGGCGCGGCCTCTGTATTGACGATCGAACTGCACACCGCCCAGGGGAACAGCCGCGCCAGCGGAACGGTGATTCACGGGGAACAGCCGCGGCTTTTAGAGTTCGACCGCATCGACATCGAGACGCCGCTGGAAGGCAACCTGCTGGTCTGCCGCAACCTCGACGTGCCGGGCGTGATCGGCAGGATCGGTTCGATCCTCGGCGAGCACGGGGTAAACATCGCCAACTTCGCGCTGGGCCGGGAGCGCGCCGGCGCCAAGCCGGTGAAGGCACTGGCCGTGGTGCAGGTGGACGCGCCGGTTTCGGATACGGTGCTGGAGGCGTTGGGGACGATCGAGGCGCTGTTGGAAGCCAAGCCGGTGAGCCTGCCGGAGGCCGGAGTCTAAAGTGTGCTATCCCAGGCTCCAGATGCGGAACCTGGGATAGCCGGGCGGTTTCTCGGATGAAGGGATGACCGGAGCTTCGATCTTCTTTTCCGGTGGGATTCCGCGGAGCGCCGAAACGATGGGACAACGCTGAGAAGCGGCACACGAGCCTGGACGGTATTCATCGCCTTACTTTCACGACGGGGTTTTGACTTCCGGCCAATATTGAAAGGTTCGGAAGCGGGCCGCGCCGGATCCCCACGCGCACAGGGCGGGGCGCACGTCAAGAAAGCCGCCGAGTACATTGTGGTGCATACCCGAGATCTCAGCCGACTCTTCGGTGCGTTGCCAGGGCTGTCCCGGGGGGCGAAAATAGAAATCCACTTCCTGATCGTCGTTCACGATCCGGAGGGTGGCCCGTGCGGCGACCTTATCGCGCCCGGTGAGAGTGAAGCCGTTGGCAAGCCGGACCTTGATTCCTTCCGGGCTGAGAGTGATTCCAACAGCGTGGTCGGGATTGTAGAAAAGAAGCAGGCCAGCCTCGCACCCCGGCTCGATCTCGACGTCGGCTTCGATGGTGTAAGAGTGGCCGCCCACCGGCGTGGTGAGCACAGAGGAGTCTTCAAGAGACTTGCCCCGGGCCGAGAGCCTTAGGAGGCCGTTGCCTGTCTGGAAACGTGTCGGATCGTACTCGCGCCAGAAGCCCCACTGCAGACCCAACTCCGGAGCTGTGAATCGATCCGAGGGATCGAGGAATGCCTCCTGGCCGCCGCCTTGCACCGGCATGGGGATTTCGGAGTCCGCGGCGATCTCCGGCTTTACCCGAAACCAACCATCGGAAGTCCATTCAACCGGCAACAGGAGCAGTTGCCGGCCGAGGGTGCGATGGCCGTTCTCGTAAGAGTGCACGGTCATGTACCACTTGCCGTCGGGCGTATCGACAAGACGGCCGTGTCCCACACTCAACCAGCGATCGGATCGGGACCGGGTGTGCACGATGGGATTGTAGGGGGAAAACTCCCACGGACCTTCGGCGTGTCGGCTGCGGGCACTCACTACGGAGTGACTGGTCGCCGGTCCGCCGGTGCCGCCCTCCGCGACGGTGAGGTAGAAGGTCCCATTGCGTTCAAGCAGCTTGGGGGCTTCAAGGCAGGTGCATTCGATGCGGGTGGTTGCGGGAATGGGCCAAGGTTGAATGACAGGATGAGGGGCGGTTTTGACGTGAAGCCCATCGGGAGTCAACTCCGCCATTTGCCCTCCATTCGTGTACAAGAAGCGGCGGCCGTTCTCGGCGATGTGGGCTGGATCGATGGCTCCGATGCCCAAGTCCACCGGTTCGCTCCACTGACTTTCAGGATGGTCGGCATGGACGACGAAGAGACGATTGTTGGCCGGGAAGTAGATGTAAAAGCGCTTTTCGTATTCGCAGAGGTAAGGCGCCCATACGCTTCCGTAGTAGCGGCGCAACGCCGCCGCAACCGGGCGCCAGTTGACCAGGTCGGATGAATGCCAGATGAGCAAGCCGGGAGCGTAGTCGAAGCTGGAATGGGTGAGATAGAAACTGTCTCCAACCCTGATAGGGCTGGCGTCGGGATGATCTCCGCCCATGATGGGGTTTCGATAAGTCCGCTGCGCGGCTTCAGCCCAGGTGTGGAATGGAAACCCCAATGCGGCTACGGATGCGACTGAAGCATTCCGCACGAAACGACGGCGCGTGATCATTCTTCTCTCTCCTAAGCTTGCGTGGACGAGTTCCGGTGCGCCGTGAGCGCGCGGACATCGACCACTCAAGATTACTAAGGTGGACTGCTTCCGACAATGCGGAGGAATCCAGAAAATGAAATGCTAAGTCATCAAGTCTCATAGAATCTGGCAAATACGACACCTTATCCATCGACGACGGGAGGCGAAGCTCACCGTGGAGCGATGCGCGGCTGCTTCGGTCGTCCTATTGCGGAAGATGAGCGAGGCGCGCACTCGACTTCGGTGATTTGAAACTTGCTCGATCCGCCATCGAAGCCGATATGCGCCCAGAATCATATTGGGTACGGGCTTCGGCGGAGGAAGGCATAGTTCCGTTGCGAAGGCGCGTTGGGAATAGGGACCAACCGACAGCGGGGGCCAGCGTCTAATGTGGTAGACGGGCGAGAGATTCGAGCCGCGCAAGAGGTAAAAATGCGAAAGCGATGGATTTTGGCGGCGCTGTTGGCTGCTTGGTGCGTCCTGCCCACTGCCGCGCAAGACAAGGACAGCTTTACGCCCATGCCCCTCGATGCGGGCTTTGGCCGCATGGACATAACAGACCCGCCGATTCCACCGGAGCAGATCGTCCGCCAGTTTGCGGCCAAGGAGAGCGAGTTCCAGCAGGCGCTCAACCACTATACATATCGCCGCATAGCCCGCGTGCAGACTATCGACGACGACAACAAGGTGGACGGCGAATACTACCAGGTGGACGACGTAATCTTCGACTCCGCGGGCAAGCGCACCGAGAAGACCGTCTACGCGCCGGAGAGCAGCTTGCAGCGGGTGCAGATGAGTCCCTCGGATATGCAGGACATTCAGCGCGGCTACCCTTTCGTGCTCACCGCCGAGGAGATAGCCAAGTACAACCTGAAATACGTGGGCCGGCAAAAAGTGGACGAGGTGGACTGCTATGTCTTCGATGCGAGTCCCAAAGTCATCGAGAGGAAGCAGCGCTACTTTCTGGGCCGCATCTGGGTGGACGCGACCGACTTGCAGATAGTGGTTACCAACGGCCGCATGGTTCCCGACGATACGCGCAAGAACAACGAGGACTTGCATCCGCCGTTCATGACTTGGCGGCAGCAGGTGGACGGCCATTACTGGTTTCCGGTCTATACCAAGGGCGAGGGCATCCTGCATTTCAGCGGCGGCCACGGTTACATGGGCCAGGACGTGCATATCCGCGATACCGTCAAGTACTCCGATTACAAGCGCTTCGGCTCGACGACCAAGCTCATCTACGAGGGGCAGGAAATCGCCGCTCCGGAAAAGCTGCCGGATGCGCAGCCCAAGAAATAGCGGATTCTCCGCAAGGAAAGGGCGCTTCGATAAGATGGGTTTCAATTCCATTCCGCCAAAAGCATGACTCCTCAGCCCAAGCCGAGATCGCAGCGATCGATTCTAGCCGTCATGGTCGCGCTTGCCGTGGCGCTGCTGTTGTTGCGGCTGTTCGTCTTCGCGCATGGGCATGGGCGTCATTTCATCCGCCACTAACTTACTCCTTGCCCTGCGCCAGCCACCAAGCCTTGACAAACTTCCAGTGGATATAGACCGAGTGGTTCAGGTGCAGCAGCAGCCCCTCCCGACCATCGAGAAAGCCCAGCCGGAAAAAATAGTTGTAGACAAAAGTCGCCGCAGGATTCGCCACCGCATTCCATAGAAATGCGGCAAGCGACTTGCTTGTTCGGCCTCGGTCGCAGAGCAGTTGAGCTATCTCCGAGCTATAGCGGTTCATGTGCTCCAAATAGACGCTCAGAGTGGGATAGGCATAGTGCAGCATATCGTGCTTCAGCTTGCCGCGCGGTCCCTCGAACCGCGGCGTACTGTGCGGGCCGACACCCTCGCTGAGCCGCGCCGCGCCGCGCTTGAAAAGCCGCAACTTGCGGTCGGGATAAAAGCCGCCGTGGCGAATCCAGCGCCCGAAATACAGATTCAGACGCGGAATCCAGTAAGCGCCGAATCTTGGTTCGTCGCTCAGCAACAGTCGAATCTCCTCCTGCAATCCGGGCGTGAGCGCCTCGTCGGCGTCAAGCAACAGAATCCAATCGCAGGCGCATAGATCGAGGGCGACGTTCTTCTGCTCGCCGTGGCCGCCGAAGGCGTGGTGGCAGGTTTTGGCTCCGAAGGACTGCGCGATCTCGACTGTGCGGTCCTTCGATCCCGAATCGACAACAACGATCTCGTCGGCCCAGCGAACGCTCTCCAGGGTGCGCGGCAGGTTCGCCTCCTCGTTCATCGCAATCATGGCTACGGAAAGAGTCTTGCGCATCGGATCAAGGATAAACCGGCGGGTTCGGCGTGCGCACCGCTGAATCAAATTCAAAAGTGGAAGCGATAGCGCAACTCGGCCTGGAAGATACGCGGATCGTTGTAATGGAATCCGCCGATGGTGATCGATGTATCCTGCAGAACGCGATGGTTGGCGACGTTGAGAACGCTGGCGGATAACTTCCAATTCTCGCCGAGTTTGCGTCCCGCAGAAACATCGAAGGTCGTGTGAACAGGCAGATAAGGCCCCTGATAGGGACTTTGCGGGCTGCCTTGCAGTCCGTTGGAGAAGCCTGAGCCGTAGTAGACGTTGGTGGAGAACCAGGTGTGCCGCGGAAGATTCGCCGTAAAGCCGGTGTTCAGCGTCTGGCGCTGATCGTGGTCGACGGGTGTGTAGTTGAATCCGAGATCGCAAGCCGGGTCTCCGGCAATGCTGCACGTAAAGCCGCCGATGATATTGCCGCGCTGCTCGGCGATCTGGTTGGAGTAAGTGAGATGGAACAGGCCGAAGCGAGCTAACTCTGGCGAGCGGAGGGTCAGTTCCCAGGCGCGCACCAGCGCTCCATCGACGGCGATGGGAAAGTACATATTCGATTCGCCTAGATTGGAGTGATCGAGGAAGTTATTGACTCGATTCTTGACGTTGGCTAGATCGAGTATCCATCCCTTGTAGGGAATCTGAATGCCGAACTGATGCTCTTCGTCGCGCTCGGAGGGGATTGGCGTGAAGGCGTCTTCTCCGCCGCCCAGGCTGCTGGCATAATTCAACACGGAACTGGAGACGGTCAGAATGGGAGCGGGCTGAAAGAAGTGGCCATAGAAGCCGCGCAGAACCCAATGCAAGCGCGGAATTTCGACGGTTGCGCCGATGCGCGGATAGATCGCGCTCTCGTTGAGCCACGCGCGATAGATGGAGAAGCGCTCGCCGCCGAGCAGGGTAATGTATCGGCCAATGCGCAGGTGGTCGGCGAGATAAAACTCGACGAGGCCGGCGTTGTCGTTGGCCGGCTGGTTGCATGGGTTGTCGGTCGTGATGCACTGACCGGCGGCTTCAACGCCGAAGAGATCGTTTTCGGCCTGGAAAAAGGAGTAGAGGCCGGCGGAGAAGCTGTTGGGGCCGGCATCAAGATGCCCGTCAACTTGTCCGCCCGCGTAATTCGAGGTTTGATGCCAAGTGGTAGAGACCGGAGTGTCGCTGGGCAGCGAATCGTAGTCGGCTTGATTGAAGTGATAGAAGGGCGCGGCGGAGAGCAGAGCTTTGGGAGAGAAGGTATGCACCCAGTTGGCGATTGCAAAACTGTCGCGTTCGGTTTGCGCATCGCGCAGCCCAGCGGAGACGTAATACGGACTTTCTCCAGGCGGAGTTTCCTGTTCCCAATCGTTTGCATTCGGGTCGTAGGGAATATCGAAGCGGTCCTGGCGATATTGCGCGTTGAGGCGCAGTTGATCTTTGGGCGTTTGATTGCGAAGGAGCGAAACGAAGCCGCTCTGCGAGTTAGTGGCGTCGTGATAGATGGCGGCGATCGGCGGGGCCAGCCCGTAGTTCGAGCGGGAGCCGTTGAGGCTGGCGTACCAGGCGGTCGCGGCCGCGTGATCGCCGAGCGAGAGTTGCGTTTCGCCAGTGCCGAGATTGCCGCCGGATAGCAGTAACTCGCCTTGGCGGTCGCGCTCGAAGCCGTTGCGGGGCAGCACGTTGAATACTCCGTAGGTGCGGTCGCCCACGTCGGCGGCATAACTGCCGCGCTGGGTTTCGAGCGAATCGATGTCTTTGGGATCGATCTGCGGGCCGACGTTCGAGGCGATCTTGGTATTGGGAATGGCGATGCCGTCGATGAGCCAACTGGTTTGGTGGCCGCCGCGCATATGCAGCATATCGTGGGTCATGTAAGCGCCGGGAACGTAGTCGGTGATCATCTCCATGCCGATGGTGCGGCCGGCGCCGGGGGTCTCTTCGATGTCGGCGCGGGTGATGAGCGTGGTGGGCGTGACGGAATCGGTGGCGGAGAGCGAAGTCTCCAGTCCCTCCACGACGACAGTCTGCGTTGCCGGGGCGACGGGCAGCACCAGATGCAGAACCGGGTTGGTGCCGGAAGCGATAGTGAGCGGCTCATCGACGATAGCGAAACCGGGCGCGGCGATCTTGAGGCGGTAGATGCCGATGGGAGCTTGGGGTAGCTCGAATTCGCCATCCGCGTCGGTCTCCGCGCGCAGAACGAAAGAAGAGTCCTCCGACCGCAAGGCGACGGTTGCGCCGGCGATGGGCCGGTGCTGTGGATCGTGGACTACGCCGTGAACGGTGGCGAAGACGGTGGCGGCGGCGGGGATGGAAGCGACCGCGAACAGCGCGGCGGCGAGCGAAGATGGGAAGCGCATATTTGTATAAACCTCCGAAGATCATAGGGTTGAAGCGGGGTGCCTGCGCAACGCATGGGAAGAGCGCCCGCGGAAGATGGGGATTTTCGTTGAAGCCGGACTTGGCCGGAGAGAAACGCATCCTCTCCATGCCTGAAGGTTCCGGCGGCCCGCTCAGTCAGGGGAGGGACTGAGACGCCTGGCTTTCAATAACAAGCCTTCAACGGGATTTTCAGCCGAGGGAAGGAGTGGGGGCGGGAGGTCCGCGACCGGCGCGGGTGCGAATCTTGCTCCAGCGGGCCGAGGCGCGGCTAGCGGCGGATGAATAAGCGAGCTTTAGCGGATCGGAGAGACTGACAGGAGAAACGGCGATCGCATAAACCGGCGTTGCGGGCGTTGCCGCGAGGTCGGGGAACCAGGGGCAGCGCGCGGGAGCGACGAGGAGTGGCTTGTCCGATGCCGCCTGGGGCGCCATTTGCATCGTCATGGCGCAACGGTGCGCGCCGTGCGGGCGGCAGCAGCGGGGCAGACGCAATTCATCGTCGGCTCCGAGCGTTGCCGCCAGCGGGCCAAGCCAGAAGAGCAGAATCAGGAATACGGAAAGCCCTCGCCGCATCTGGAACTTATGGTACACGAAATGCGAATTTTGTCGCGCGGATTGCCGCGGACGATGCGCCGAGGTCAGGTATCATCGGTGGGAACGATTTTTTCAATCCGAGAGGAAACTCCCGTGTCCGCATCGAACGTATTCGCGCCGGAGCAGCAAAATTCCACCGGTGAATCTCGCCTTCATCGCCCTCTGCGCATCGCTCTCTTCGGTTTTGGGACGGTGGCAAGCTCGGTTGCCAGGATTCTGGTCGAGTCTCAGCCGGATGGGCTGGAGTTGTCCCATATTTACGTTCGCAGCGTGACGCGCAGGCGCGCGGACTGGGTTCCCGCAAGCGTGGCGTGGAGCGAGGACGCCAACGCGGTTCTGGCCGCGGACGTGGATGTGGTGGTGGAGCTGGCAGGCGGACTCGATCCGGCCGGCGGCTGGGTGCGGCGCGCGCTGGAGACGGGCAAGAGCGTGGTCACGGCCAACAAGAAGCTGATCTCCTACCACGGCGCGGAACTGGAGCGGCTGGCCGCCGCCAAGGGCGGGCAGATCAAGTACGGGGCCGCCGTGGCCGGTGGCATCCCGGTGATTCCGGGCCTCGAACAAGGGCTGGCTGGGGATCGCATCGAGCGCATAGAGGGCATTCTCAACGGCACCTGCAACTTCATCCTGAGCAAGATGGAGGCGGGCGCGGAATATGCGCCGGTGCTGGCCGAGGCGCAGGCCAAGGGCTACGCCGAGGCCGATCCCACGGAAGACGTGGGCGGCTTCGACGCGCGCGCCAAGCTGGCGATTCTGATGCGGCTGGCGCTGCGCGTGGAGATCAGCCCGGAGGAGATCGTTCCCCGGCCCATCACCCAGGTCTCCGCCGTGGACTTCAGCTATGCGCGCGATCTGGGCTGCACCATCCGCCAGATTGCGCGGGCCGAGCAGGCCGGGGGCGAGATTGCCGCCTCGGTGGGGCCGACGCTGGTGGCCGCGCGCTCACCGCTGGCTTGGTCGCGGGATACGGAGAATATGGTCATTTTTTCAGGCCATTACGGCGGCAACGTGGTCTTCTCCGGCCACGGAGCGGGCGGGCATCCCACGGCGGTGGCCGTGGTCAGCGACCTGCTGGCGCTGGCCCACGGGTCGAGAAGAATCAAGATTCCAGCTACTCCGGCGCACCTGAGCGCCGAGTTCGAGGTTCCGCATTACATCCGTTTCCTGGTCGATGACCGTCCGGGAATCGTCGCTGAAATCACCGGCGCGCTGGCCAAGGAGAAGATCAACATCCGCGCCATCGTACAGAAGTCGGGCTTCCCCCACCACGCGCTGCCCTTCGTCGTCACCGTCGAGCCGTGCAAGTCCTCGGCGCTCAAGCGGGCGCTGGCCGGGATCGGCGGCAGGGATTACCTGCTCGAAGAACCGCTGGATTTGCAGATGCTGGAATAACGGGGGTCAGAGATCAGGGATAGGTTTTACCTGCTTTCCAGGAAGGCGGAAGGGACACCCGGAGCCAAGTTATGGGCGCTCAGGCATACCTTGCGTCCCGGTGCATCCCATTTCTGAAGCGACCCTTTGAACGCCTGAAACAAATGCGGCAAAGCTCCGGGACTTATTCGATTCCAAGTCGATTCTTAGCCCCAAGCGCCGCGCTCCTGAAAGCTTCTGGAATGCGGGTATGAGCTTCTCCAGGATGAGAGAGGGCTTGACGATAGAATCCGGGTCGCAAAATCGTTTTCTCGATTCCTTATGGCGCAACGAAGCCTCGCCATATTCCTGCGATAAAGCGTCCAGATCTCCGAAATACCATGATTCCAATTCCCGGCTAACAATTCGGACCAGAGTATCCGAGCGTCCAGCTTCGCGGCAGAGAGCGAGAAGCGATCGCTTGAGCGCGATACAGTCGGCCTTGTCCTGATCTTGCACCACGACAAAGCGATCGTTATGTCCCTGCCAGGCTCGCAGTTTTCTGGGTATGCTTTTCCTGAGATCGTTCTTGCCTTCGTGTTGTATGCAAAGAAAGTGAATGCCGGCCACCCAGCCTGGAAATATGCGGGGCAGCAGGCATTCCAGCAATATCTTCATGGAGGGTTCTTCGAGGAGAAAGACAATTCGGCCGTTCACCGTCCAATCTCCTCAAACAATCCTTGATTCCATAGCGCCCCCGGCTTGTCGCCTTCTTCGACAAGCGCTCTCAGTTGCGCGGAGTCGTCCGCCTTCTCGATAGAGGTGAAACCGTCGACCTTTTTCAACCAGTAAATCTCGCTCAGTTTCAGGGCATTCAGAAGATAAGGAGAATGCGTCGAAATGAACACCTGCCCACCGCGAGCGGCATATTCCCGGAACTCTTCCGCCAAGAGCAAGAGCAAATCGGGAAAGAGTTGATTTTCAGGCTCTTCGATCGCCAGCAATGGAAACGGCTTGGGATCATTGAGCAGCACCAGGTAGGTGAACATCTTGATCGTTCCGTCGGAGACAAAACGGGCGATGAAAGGGTCTTTGAACGCGCCGTCCTGAAAGCGCAAGACCAGTCTTCCGTCCTCGGTCGACTTGGCTTCAACTTTGGTTACACCGGGAACCCGGTCCTCCATGGCCTTAAGTATCTTGTTGAACCTGTCCGGATGGTAGGTGTAAAGATATTGGGCGACCTGAGCGACGTTCTCGCCGCCGGTAGATAAATGCTCGGAATATCCATCTTCGGCGCTCGGCCGCGCGTCGGCAATATGGAAATCGGAGATGTGCCAGTTCTCGATCAGATTACGGAATTCCGAATTGATTCGAAATTCCTTGAATTGTCCCAATCCTTTAATGGCTAGGATATCCGGAGCGTCCAGAACAAAATCGTCTCTCTTAGCTTGCTCATATTTACTTCCAAAAAGGCTCTCGTTGACAATTGCTTTTCCACGCCCACGAGAAAATTCGATGAAATGCCATGGGCGGCCCGCTTGCCCGCGCCTAAACTTCAATATCTCTTTTTCGATCACTACCTGACCATCAATTTGGCCAATGGAAAGCTCATATGTGGCAAGTCTTCCACCGGATTCACGGAACTTCAAGACAATCTCAATAGGGCCGTTCGACCCGCGGCTGACGAGTTCCTTGAATCCGCCGCGTTTCATTACTGCCTTGCCGACATTGCCTGTCAGGGAATCCTTCAGGAATGAAAAAACATCGAAGACCGTGGTCTTTCCTGTCCCATTGGCACCAATGAGAGCGACAAGAGAGGGGAGATTTTCAAGTTTTGCACTCTTCAGGGCTCGATAGTTCTTGATTTCGATGGATTCAATCTGCATGGCGAACCTTCGTTGTCGTGCTGTACGCGAATTCTGTGCCTGGTCGGAAAATGCGGGGCCGGAACGAATTCAAGAATACAACTGACGGCTGGCGCCATAATGAGAATCAGCCGAGGATTTTCTCGCGCCCAGATGATACCGGAAAAGCGCCCATGCCCCCTCGTTGGATGGCAACCGCTTCCAATCTTCAATACAGCCGGAAGTTGATCTCCACGCTCATCATCACCGGCACCGGGGTCTTGCCGTCCTTCATCGCCGGCTTGAACTTGTACTTGCGGACCGCTTCGATGGCTTTTTCATCCAGCCCCATGCCCAGCGCGCGCACCACGCGCGGATTCTGCGGATTCCCCTGCGCATCGACGATGATGCTGACCACCACCACGCCCTGATATTTGGCCCGGCGCGCCTCGTCGGAGAACTCCGCCTCCGGCTCGAAGATCACCACCGGCGCGGAGACCCCGCCCCCCACGCGATACAAACCGCCGCCCGCGTTACCGCCCTCGCCCGGCCCGAACCCGTTGCCGTTTCCAGAACCCAAGCCGCTGCGGCTGCCTGTTCCCATGCCGCCGTTCGATCCCTGTCCATTGGAGTCGAGCTTGACGTTGGCGGAGCTCTTGATGCCGATGTTCGGCAGGGTGGGATTGTCGGGCAGAACGATGTTTTTTTGCACGTCGATGGCCGATTCCATCGGAATCTTCGGATTGTCGAGCTTCTGCACCTGGGGAGGAACGATCGGGTTCCGCTCGATCTTGGGCAGCTTGCCCTTGATGGGATCGGCAAGGCTATGGTCGCCGCCGCCCCCTCCTCCGCCCGCCGTCGTGGCGGACTTGGGCGCAATGAACGTGCTCACATCGACATCGGTGGCGGAGAGGTTGTTCTTCTTGAGCGTATCTACGACCTTCGCCACCCCCAGCACCAGCAAGAGAGTCAGGATGCCGATATTGATGAAGGCCGCAGCGCCGATCGCCCAGGGATTGGCTTTGACCGCCATGCGATCCGGCACCGGAATCGGCTTCGAGGTCAGTTCCAGAGGGGGCAGTCGCACAGGAAAGAAGACGTCGCGGATGTTCTCGTAAAGTCCGACCAGGAGCGGCTTGTCCGCATGGACGACGCCGAAGCCGGCATCGAGCGCGACGCCCGCGAAGGCTTCCCCAGTTTTGAGGCTCGTCTCCGGCTGTACGAGTAAGTCATTTGGCATCGTTATCGACAACTCTGCCGTCCCCCTTGCCTGGTTTCCCGACTGGTTGGACCATTTCCATCCACTCGGCCCATCTCTCCATTATGCTTGACTCTGCCTGTCTCTGTCTCGCACTGGTGGGATTCGCGCTCCGGGAGATCGTATTCCACGGAGTTCGGCCTCCCATAATCAGTAGACGGCGGAGGCGCGCGGTTGTCATGCAAAAATTGTCGACCCGCGCCATTTACACTAACCAATGGAAGATTTCGCGCCATCCCAGGGAGTCAAGATGTCCTCAGCGCCGGAGTTGAAGGCGACCCTCACCCTGCCGCAAACTGCCTTCCCCATGAAGGCTAACCTGCCGCAAAATGAACCGCTTCGGCTGGCCCGCTGGGCCGAGCTCGATCTTTATGCCGAGCTGCGCAAGGCCGGCGCGGGCCGCCCCGCCTTTCTGCTCCACGACGGCCCGCCCTACGCCAACGGACCCATTCACCTGGGTCACGCCCTCAACAAGGGCCTCAAGGATTTCATCGTCAAGTCCAAGACCATGGCCGGCTTCGACGCTCCCTACGTCCCCGGCTTCGATTGTCACGGCCTGCCCATCGAGATCAAGGTGGACGAGCAACTTGGTAGAAAAAAACTGGAGATGCCCGCACCGGAGGTGCTCGAAGCCTGCCGCGCCTACGCGCAGAAGTATATCGACCTGCAAACCGCGCAGTTCGAGCGCATCGGCTGCTTTGGTCGCTGGCGCAAGCCTTACAAAACCATGGCCCGCGACTACGAGGCACGAACCCTGGAGGCTTTCTACGGTTTCCTCGAAAAAGGCTTCGTCTATCGCGGCCTCAAGCCGGTCTACTGGTGCATCCACGACCGCACCGCGCTGGCCGAGGCCGAGGTCGAGTACGCGCCGCACATCAGCCCCTCCATCTACGTGCACTACCAGTGGGTTGGCGGCGCAAGGCAAATCCATGGGATAAACGACCCAACAATTAACGATGCACTGGATCAACTGACCGGTCGAAAAGTTTATGCAATCATCTGGACGACGACACCTTGGACTCTCCCGGCGTCAATGGCAATCGCATTTCATCCGGATTTTGATTACGTCGCACTTGAGGTAGCGACTGGCGAGATTTATATCGTCGCCGAAGCATTGGCGGGTGCTGTATCTGCCGCATGCAATCTAGGAACCACAAGCGAGGTTGCCCGCTTCAAGGGTAGCAGGCTCGAAAAGATGCTGTTCCAGCATCCTTTTCTCGATGGTCGCATCGTTCCCGGCGTTCTGGCCGACTACGTCACCGCCGACCAAGGCACCGGCGCCGTTCACACCGCGCCCGCCCACGGCGCCGACGACTTCTATACCGGCCAGCGTTACGGCCTCGATCCTACCTGCCGCGTGGATGCCGTGGGCGGCGTTCACGTGGACCCCGCCGCCTGGGATCACGCCGCCCCGCCCGCCTTCGAGGGCAAGAAGGTCTGGGCCGCCAATCCCATCATCATCGCTATGCTCGAAGAGCGCGGCGCGCTCCTGGCCGCGAGCGATCTGGAGCATTCCTACCCGCATTGCTGGCGCTGCCACAAGCCAGTCATTTATCGCGCCACTGAGCAGTGGTTCATCTCGCTCGATACGCCGGTCGAGCGCGCCGACGGCAGCGAGACGACTTACCGCCAGTTAGCCATCGAAGAGATCGACAAAGTTATCTGGGACCCGGCCTGGGGCAAGGAGCGCATCACTAACATGATCGCCACCCGCCCCGATTGGTGCATCAGCCGCCAACGCATCTGGGGCGTTCCCATCGCGGTCTTCCTCTGCGAAAAGTGCAACCAGCCGATTGTCGATGCCGCGCTCAACCGCAAGATTGTCGAGCTATTGGAGCGCGAGGGCATCGAGGCTTGGCATACCTCGGAGATCGCCGATCTGCTTTCGGCAGGCTCGGCCTGCGCACATTGCGCCGGAACAGAATTCCGCAAGGAAAAGGATATTCTCGACGTCTGGTTCGACTCCGGAGTTAGCTGGTTCGCGGTCGCCGAGAGTGACTCAGAGTTACAGGCTAGTTATTCCTCCTTCCAGAAGAACGAGGGAACGGAAGTCTTGTATCTCGAAGGAGGCGACCAGCATCGCGGCTGGTTCCATTCGTCGCTGCTGACCTCGGTCGCCCTGCGCGGCCGCGCCCCATACTCGCGCGTGGCCACCGCCGGATGGACCCTCGACGAGCAGGGCCGCGCCTTCTCCAAATCCCTTGGCAACGGCGTCGATCCCGTCGATATTGCCAACCGGCTGGGCGGCGAGATCGTCCGCCTGTGGGTTGCCTCGGTGGACTTCCGCGAGGATATGGCCGCCAGCGAAAACCTGCTCCAGCGCTGCGCCGAAATCTATCGCAAGCTGCGCAACACCTTCAAGATTCTACTCGGCAACCTGCACGGCTTCGATCCGGCGCACCAAGTTACCGAGTCCGAGTTATTGCCGCTGGACCGCTATATGCTGGCCCGCACCCGCGAGCTAACCGAGAAGATACTCGCCTGGTACGCGGCCTTCGAGTTCCATCGCGTCTATCATGCGGTCAACGAGTTCGTCATCGTCGATCTCAGCGCCTTCTATATCGACGTTCTCAAGGACCGTATGTATACCTTCGCGCCCACCAGCCAGCCGCGCCGCTCCGCGCAGACCGCGCTTTGGCGGATCACCGAAGCATTGGTTCGTTTAGTCGCGCCTATCCTCAGCTTCACCGCCGACGAGGTATGGGAGTATCTGCCGGAAGTTGAAGGCCGCGAGGCTAGCGTCCATCTCGCGCAATTCCCCAAGCCCGAAGAGATTTTCTCCGAAGATACGGCAAAGCTACTGGGCGATTGGAAGAGACTTTTATCTGTCAGAGATGAAGTCTTTATCGCAATTGAGAGTATGCGCAAGCAAGGAAACATAGGTAAAGGCGCAGAAGCCAGCATAACGATTCTGACCAACTACAATGACAAAGTTCTACTCGATCAATTCACTGAAGAAACGCTCGAAGAAACTTTCATTGTTTCTGATGTTAAGGTGATTGCAGGCTCCGAAGGCGATCACATGGACAATGCTCCCCATGTATTAGTCGTCCGTGCCTCCGGCACAAAGTGCAATCGTTGCTGGCGCTATACGGAAGACACATCCAATTACGGCATCTGGCAGAACGTCTGCACCCGCTGCCAAGACGCGCTGAAAGAGATGAAGATTGCTCCACCGGGCTAGACCGTTTCAGTTGTGTAGCGGTTTTCGCACCGTCCCTACGGGACGGGGTCTTTTTGTTGGACGCTAACCCAGGACTGCGCTGTGCTTGTCCTGGGCTATTATCGGTTCTCCCTTCGGGAGAAAACTCATGCCGGGTGCCCCACCCTCGCCGCGTTCTTGTTTTTGCGGCTAGGGTGGGATACCGCAACTCTCCACCGTCCCGTTTCTGAGGAGACCGCTTGATGACCCTTGCCGTGCCTCGCCGCCTTCACTGGCTGCTGCTTATCTCCGCCGTGGTCATCTTTCTCGATCGCCTCACCAAGGCTTGGGTAACTCTGCACATTCGTCTTGGCGGCGCCATTCCGGTGATCCCGCGCGTTCTGCGCATCACCCATTGGACCAACGAGGGCGCGGCCTTCTCGCTCTTCGCTGACACCGCCTCGCCCCATTTGGTTCGCTGGGCATTGGTCGGCTTCTCGTTGCTGGCGGCGCTGGGCGTTCTCATTGTGATGGTCCGCCTCGGCGACCGCTTCACCCTGACCACCGTCGCCCTGGCGCTCATCTTTGCCGGCGCACTGGGCAACGTCCATGACCGCATCGCCTACGGCTCGGTGGTGGACTTCATCGAAGTCCACATCTTCAGCTATCACTGGCCCGACTTCAACGTCGCCGACTCGGCCGTCGTCACTGGCGCATGCCTGCTGCTGCTCGACTCGATGCTGCCCAAAAAGAACCCCTCGCAATAACTACCCAGTTATCGCAGGATTGGAGCGAGAGAAAGGCCGCCCTGACAACTCGGGACGGCCTTTTCAATGAACGGTTCAGTGAATTCAAGAATCCACGTCAATCTGCCGAAGCCGCCGGGGTAGACGAGTAGAACCCGTCAAGGCTTGCGGTTCCAAGTATCTGGCCCTGCTCGCCCGCCTTGATCAGTGCGTGATACAGGGTTTCAGCGTTGGCCGGAAAGTTCGCCGAACTGGGCAAATCCAGCCATTCGCTCAAAGCGTAGACGGTAAAGACATACTCATGCGTGTCGGGCGCGTAATTGGCGGGCGGGCAGGGGCCGTCGTACTGCTCGCCTAGCCCGAAATCGTTCTCAATCTGCTGCCCGTACGCGCTTCCGGCAACCCCGGCGTTCTCCGGCAATCCGGTGGCATCGCCCTTGATGTTATAGATGCCCCAGTGCGTGAAGGCGGCCGTAACATCGAAGACTACCACGACATAGGAGCGCGTGGCCAACGGAGCGCCGGTCCAGGAAAGCTCCGGCGATTGATCTCCGCCCGCCGCGCCGTTGGCCGCGCAGGTATTGACGCCGTTCGCCTGATTGTTGAGGATGGTTGAAAGCGGCAGGACGCCTTGGTTGACAAACGTCTTGCTATGCAGTTGAAAGTTGCTCGGCAAGCCGAGACTGGCCTGCGCCGCCGCATGGGCGGCGAACAAACCAAGGGCAAGTGCAACGCTTGCGTACAAGCTGAAACGCATCGTTTGGGGGGATGACATATTTTCTCTCCTGTTATACCGAACCGCTTTGCGGCTCGGTATCCTTTTAACAGCAGCCATCTTGACTGTCAAGTCAAGATGCGACCGCAGACTCCGGCCTCACCCGCGCCGCCCCTCTTTTGCTATACTCGTAGAGTTCACCACCGTGCGGAGGTGGCGAAATTGGCAGACGCACCAGCTTGAGGTGCTGGCGCCCACAAGGCATAGGGGTTCAAGTCCCCTCCTCCGCACCAAAAATTCTCTCGTCCGGCTCAGCCGGGCCAGCCTGGAAAGCGGTTCAAGATGCAGCATCTTCTTCTCTACTTCGTGGTATTCGTGCACGTGATCGTGTGCCTGTTTCTGATTGGCGTGGTCCTCTTGCAGCAGGGCCGTTCGGCGGACTTGGCGGGCGCCTTCGGCGGCCAGGGTTCGCAGACCGCTTTCGGTCCCCGCGCCGCGGCCAATATGTTCACCCGATTCACCACTTGGTCAGCGGTTATCTTCATGGTGACCTCGATAAGCCTGACCGTCCTTTACGTGCGCTCCACCAGCGCATCGCATTCGGTACTGGAAGGCACAAAACCGGCACCCGTCTCCGCGCCGGCCAAGCAGGGCAAGTAAACCGGGCAGCCTCTCCTCCCAACGCACACCATCTCAGCGGCAGGCGATTCGGCTTGCCGTTTTTCGATAGCGACGTTCCGCTCTTGCGTTGCCCGTCGCAGTGACAAAAGTCGCTTCCCAAAGCCTCGGAACCGCGTTACCCTCGGATGGGCGCCGAGCCTGCTTCTTGGGACCGGCGCCAAGTTCAACATATCTGGGGTTCTCATGTCCTTCCGCTCGGTATTCATCGCCGTCACCATCGCTTTTGGCCTTATTTTGGGCGCGTTTTTGATCAACCGCGCCCGTCCCAAGGTGGAGACCGACCAGCCCACCGCGGACTTCGTCAGGGCTAGCGGCAAATGCGCCGAGTGCCATGCCCGGCTGCAATACTCGGTGGTGCATGAGTACGAAATGAGCGTCCACGCCAAGCGCGGCGTGAATTGCTTGGACTGCCACCAGCCCGCCGACGGCCAGCGGAAGAAGGACCATCACGGCTTCGTGGTCAGCGCGAAACTCACCGCCGGCAACTGCCGCGGCTGCCACGAGGGCATCTACCAGGAGTTTCTGCACAGCCGCCACGCCGCGCCCAGTTGGGCAGCCATCTACGGCGAAAAGGGCCTGAGCGCCGAGCAGGTGGCTTTCAGCGAGCAGTTTCAGCCGGGGGGGACCAAGCGCCCGCCGCATCCCTTCGTCGCCGCCGAGGGGGGCGCGGCGATGGCCTCCGGCTGCGAACAATGCCACTCGATCGGCAGGCCCAACGACGACGGCACCATCGGCTCCTGCACCAACTGCCACTCGCGCCACACCAGCTCGGTGGCACTGGCCAGGCTTCCCTCCACCTGCGGCCAGTGCCACATGGGGCCTGACCACTCGCAGATCGAGATATACGACGAGTCCAAGCACGGCGTGATGTTTGCCGCGCAGGAGCGTCTGCTCAAGCTCGACGCCGATCCCAAAACGCTCAGCACCCGCGATATGTTCGTGCCCACCTGCGCCACCTGCCACATGAGCGGCATCAACGGCCTCAAGGTCACCCACGACCCATCGGACCGGCTCGGCTGGTATCTGGCCAACCCGGTCAGCGAAAAGCGCCCCAACTATCTCCGCGCCCAAACCGGCATGAAGCAGGTCTGCTCGCAATGCCACACGCAAGCCCTTATCGACCGCGTCTACGCGCAGGCCGAGCAGGTGGTCGCCGGCACCAACGGCAAGGTGCTGGCCGCCAAAGAGATCGTGGACGGCCTGCGCAAGGACGGCCTGCTGACCGGCCCGCCATTCTCCAATCCCGTGGAGTTCACCTACTTCGATCTGTGGCACTACGACGGCCGCACCAGCAAGCATGGAGCCTTCATGGGCGGCGCGGATTTCGTGCAGTGGCATGGCAACTACGGCTTGCTGCAAAAGACCGTCCAGTTGCGGCACGATGCCGACGAGTTGAGGAGAGTCCATGCAGGCGGCAGATAAACTCGCGCAGGTCGTCACAACGGCGCTTCGATCGCCTCGTCTCGCATGGCTCTTCGATCCGGAATTGCTGCTGGAAATCTTCGTGGCCGCGAACCTGGCCGTGCTGGCCGGAGATATTGCGCTGGCTCACTCGACCAACGGCTTCCGCAATCCTGCCGAGTACATTCCGCTCTACTTTTCCGCCGATGCGCCGTTGCTTCTGCTGGTGGGTATGCTGGCCAAGGGCCGCTGGCGCAGCCAGGAGGCATGGCGCGACATGGGCCTACTAGTGGGTTGCCTTTCCGTGCTGGTGGGGCTGGTTGGCGTGGTCTATCACCTTGAAAGCAGCTTCTTTGCCGAGCGCACCCTGCGTTCCATCACCTACGCCGCGCCCTTCGCAGCGCCGCTGGCCTATGCGGGCCTGGGCTTTCTGCTGCTGATGAATCGCATGGTGCCGTCGCGCGCGGAAAACGGCCCCAACCCGGAGTGGGCGCGCTGGGTGATACTCTTGGCTACCGGCGGCTTCTTTGGAAACTTCGTCCTCTCGCTCACCGACCACGCCACCAACGGCTTCTTTCTCAAGACCGAATGGATTCCCGTCATCTCCAGCGCGCTGGCCACGGGCTTCCTCATCGTCCCCGTCCTCATGCGGGTTACGCGCCGCTATCTCGATCTCTGCCTTGCGGTGCTCGGCGTACAGGCGCTGGTGGGCATTGTCGGCTTCGCTCTCCATCTGCGCATGAACCTCTACGCCCCCGGCGTGAGCTTCTTCGAGCGGTCGGTCTACGGCGCCCCGCCCATGGCTCCGCTGCTTTTTCCCAACCTCGTCGCGCTGGCAATGCTCGGCCTGTGGCAGCTAGCCGCGCAACTGCCGGAGGGTTCTTCAGAACGGCTCGGAGTCTTCGACCGTCTGGTTGGTTGGGCGGCTGCCGCTGCCCCGCAAACCGCGCCGCAATTGTCCGGATCGGATGCGCGTTGAGGCATCGGCCAGCCAACTTGCCAACTAGTGCTTACTTGCATAAATGATTGATATTACGTAAAGTGATTGGGCAGAGGAGGCTTCTTTGCCCAAAACAGCGCCAGTACCGGATTGTTCGCAGCAAGATCGTCGCATTTTGGAGGAT
>Ga0181520_10001940_pt1 | contig 40480 bp, 32 predicted proteins | sample PEATcosm2014_Bin_29_FD_132451 | JGI IMG/M metagenome (GOLD analysis project Ga0181520, IMG submission 132451) | Peatland microbial communities from MTU Mesocosm Facility, Houghton, MI, USA - PEATcosm2014_Bin02_30_metaG | ecosystem: Environmental > Terrestrial > Soil > Wetlands > Peat | place... | reverse complement strand
TTCAAGTCCTGGATTTTATGGAAGATCCCCGCCATAGCCGAGAGGAATTTCACTTTTTTCGCGATCAGTTCGCGTCCCGAGAGCGGACTGATACGGTCGGGCTTGGATTGGAGAAAATGTGCCAGGTTGCGCAGCGGGCCGATGGCCACCATGACGACGCTGTTGTCGCGTTGCTGCGCCATCGCCTGCCGGAAAAGAACCACGGCATCGGGTACGTTCGCCGCGCCTTCGCCGTACCGGTTCGGCCAATGTTGGGCCATGTATTTCGCGTACCCGGACTGGGCAAGGAAGGCGCGATCCTTGAGCGCGCCGATGGGCACATTCGGGCGCTTGCACCAGCGACAGACCGCATCGACGCATCCCGGCGCGTAGGGACAGGAGGTTACACACGTGATGCCGAGAATGTCGGCTTCGCCACGGTCCGCAAGCCCGTGCAAACAAGTGATTGCCGCCACATCGCCGGCGTCCACGCACACGTCGGTATCCAAGAAGATGGGCACCGCGGCGGCGGGCTTTGCGGCGACCTCCCCAGCCGTGCATTCCCCGGCAGCCAGTGCGAGGATGAAAATGGCGGCCGCGGCGGAACCGGCAAGGTTCCCGGGACGTTTCCTGCCCAGGCGCGAAAGATCGTCGCAACTCGCGGGAGTTCGCTGCAACAGATCGGCAATCCGTTCCAAAAGCATCGTGATCCTCTTTCGTATCTGGGTAATCATCGCATAGCCTGACCAGCAATTGTTGTAGCACGGCGGCCGGGGCCGGACAAGCCGACGCCGCCAGGAACATCACGATCAACCAATCAACTGACGGCAGCCACTCCAGGTTGCATTCAAGATCCTGGCAACTCACTACTACCAAGGGCCACCTGAATCTGCGCGATCAGCGTATCGTGCTGATAGGGTTTCTGGATGAACCCTGCCAGACCCTCACCAGCGAATCGTTGAGTCGCAACCTCTTCGCTATAACCGCTAGATAGGACCACACGAACATCCGCTCGGATACGGCGCAGTTCAACGAACGTCTCCGCGCCGTCCAGGTCGGGCATGGTCAGATCCAAGAGCACGCAGCTTACTTCGTGCTGATGTTCGCGGAAGAGGCGGATGGCTTCGCGCCCGCCACTGGCCGCCAGAACTGAGAACCCAGCCTGTTCGATCATTCGTTCTGCGAGCGTGCGGACTACTTCTTCGTCGTCCACGACCAGGACTGTTCCGCTGCCGCGAGCGGAAATGGCTGCTGGTTCGCTCGGCACGGCAGGGTTCGCCGGACCGCTGGCCGGGAGGAGAACGCGGAAGGTCGTTCCCTTGCCGGGCTCGCTGGATACCTGGATCGCCCCTTTATGGCCACGGATGATACCGTGGACCGCTGCCAAGCCCAACCCTCGGCCCGTGAACTTCGTGGTGAAGAAAGGATCGAAAATCTTCGCCAAGGTCTGTTGATCCATGCCGCAGCCCGTATCACCGACCTCCAAACAGACGTAGAGTCCTTCCGGCAGGTCCTGGCCAGGTCCCATGCCGACCAGATCCTTGGCGTTACACGGGAGGGCGTTTGTCGAAACGGCTATTACTCCGTCTTGCTCACCAAGGGCCTCCGAGGCGTTGATGACCAGATTCATAACCACCTGGCCCATCTGGGCGGCATCGGCCTGAATGACCGGCAAGTCTTTGGTCAGGCTGTACGTTACCCTGGCTTTCTTCGACACGGACATGGCCAGTATCTTCTTGCTGTCTTCCACAACCCGCGACAGGTCCACCGGCTCAACGATGAACTTACCCTTGCCGGAATAGGCCAGTATCTGCCGCGTCAGGTCCGCAGCCCGTTGCGCGGCTTTCTTGATCACTTCAATGTCCTCGCGTGCCGGTTCGGACTCTGGCAGACGCAATCTGGCTAGATCGGCGTAGCCCATGATACCGGCCAGGATGTTATTGAAGTCGTGGGCAATTCCACCAGCCAAGACGCCGATGCTTTCTAGTTTCTGGGCATGGAGAAGACGGCGTTCCATTTCCAGCTTCTCTTGCTCGACTCGCTTGCGCTCGGTAATGTCGCGCAGAAAAGCCACGAACCGCCCGCCTTCGATGGATTGGTACTGGCCCCTGACTTCAACGTCAAAGACATTGCCGTCCTTGCGACGGTGCCGCGATTCAAAACGATCCTCACCCAGTGCCATGATCTTATGTAGATGGGCGACTGTGTCATCGCCCGTTTCGACAGCCTCCAGGTCGGGGATGTGCATGGTCAGAAGTTCCTGCCTACTATAGCCGCTCATCCGGCAATAGGCGTCATTGACTTCCAGCAAACGTGCCTCAGTATCCACTACCCAGAAACCATCCATGGCCGTCTGGAGGATTGTCCGGTGTCGTTCCTCGCTCTCCCGCAGCGCCTCCTCCGCCCACTTGCGCATCAGCATTTCTCCGATGTGCGCGGCGCAGCTTTCGAGAATGCCAACCAGGGCGGGGGTGAACCGTCCTTTACGCCGGTCATTGAATTGGAGCAAGCCCACAATCCCGTCGCCGGTCCGCAGGGGGATCAACGCTACGGAGGCGTAACCAACATGGATGCACTGATTGCGGGGATGATACCGCGGATCCTGGTCGGGCGGGAGGTACAAGAGCGGGGCGGAATCGTTCGTCCAGAAGCTCCCTCCCGGTGTGAAGAACGGATTGGTCGGGTCGGTCTTGCCAGCAATGACTAGACCGCAGGTGCATTCCAAGCGAATAGCGCCAGCTTGATCCCGGCACATCCCGCCATCCGGGGCCTGTTCCAACAGCGTGTCTTCACTGAGCAGGAAATCCTGAGAGAAACCGCGATGGGCGAAGTACGGGAAGTCCTCCCCGGCCCGCAACCGGATACCGACCGCATCGAACCCGGCTCCTGTCTTCAATATGTCGAGCACGCGCCCGATTGAATCCGGCAGACTTCCTGGTTCGTTGAGCGCCACCAAGACTTGACGACCAATTTCTGCATATTGCTCCACCCGCTTGCGCTCAGTGATGTCTTGAATCGTACCGAGCATTGCGGTGGGTTGCCCCGCTGTATCAAACTGCAGACGTCCAAGCCCGTGAACCCATCGAACTTGCTTGTCGCCGTGGCGGACAATTCGGTACTCGCGGTCAAACGGTTTTCGATTGCCGAAGACTTCATTACGGAAATAATCCAGCATGGCCTGCCGCTGGTCGGGATGCACAAGATTACCCCATCCGTCGAGTGTCCTAACGTATTCCGCGGGAATATCGAAAATCCGGTCGAGAGCTTCCGAACTGGTCCAACACCCTCGGGGGATGTCAAGATGGTAGGAGCCGAGACGCGCGAGTTCCTGGGCTTCTCGGAGATTCGCCTCGCTTGCAATAACTCTATCCTCCGCCTGTTTGCGTTGCGATTCGTGATCCAAGTTCTCCAAGGCCAGGGAAATAGCTGCGGAGGCTTCGTCGAGCAGGGCAATCTCCTTGTCTTGAATGACATCCGGTTCGCCGTCATAGACGGTCAGCGCCCCCCAAACCTTTCCCCGGAAGCGGATCGGCAACGCCGCTGAGGTTCGGAACCCGCGCTTGGCGATTGCCGCGTGCCACGGCGCTGTGCTGGGGTCGCGCTCGAAGTCATTAACGACGTAGACTCGACCCTCACGAATGGACGTGCCGGTCGGCCCCCGACCTTCCGGACGGTCATCTGCGTAAACCTTGATTTCATCGAGATAGTCCTGCTTGCTCCCAGCGCTCGCAAGCGGGATGACCCTCTGGGTCTCGATCTCGGGACAACCGATCCAAGCGAGCTGGAATCCCGCCTTTTCCGTGGTGATACGGCACACTTCGCGGAGCAGTTCCTCTCGCGATTTGACCCGGACGATGATCTGGTTCAACTCGCTGAGAGCCGCGTAGAGTCGGTTCAATCGTTCGATTTCCCGTTTGTACATCTTGCGCCCGGTGATGTCGCGGGCAAGGCCGCTGGTCCCCACAACCTCCCCGTGGTCATCGTATAGAGGGGTCTTGATTGTTTCGAACCAGACCAAGCGACCATCCTTGTCGGTAAGCAACTCCTCACATTGCAATGGCTGGCCCGACCGGATGACATCGCGATCCTGCTCCGCGAACTTCGCTGCCACTTCGGCTGGGAGAGACTCGAAACCTGTCTTTCCCAAGACGGATTCGGCGTCCATACCAATAAATCGGCACCACGCCGCGTTGACGGCGAGGAAGCGTCCTTCTTTGTCTTTGAGCCAAGCGGGGTCGGGGATGGTGTCCAATATGGCTCCCTGTCTATACTCGCTTTGCCGCAGGGCCTCTTCCGCCTGCTTGCGTTCCGTAATGTCCACGTTGACGCCAAGGATGCCGCAGACCTCACCACCATCTTGAATCGGGCTGATGATGTTGTAATACGTCCGTGTCCTACCGCCGATGTGCGTTTCCACTTCCTCCTCCACCCGTTCGCCAGCAAAGGCTCGGCGGTTGTTGGCGAGCCACAATTCGCGACTGTGTTCGTCGGGAGCACAGTCACCGGGCTGCTTGCCGATGGAATTCCCGAAGTTCTGCCTGCTAACAGCGTTTTGCAGGATGTAGCGGCCATCGGGACCGATGGCGAAAAATTCGAAGGGGAGGCATTCGATGGCGGCGCTGAGAATCGCCTGGGAGCGACTACTTTCCAGGCCTTTTTCCGGCTGGGTGGTGGCAGGGATCGAACATATTTCGGATTCTCCGCCCTGGTCGTTTACTTCCAATTCGACCACGCGCCGCCGCAAGTCTTCCAGTTCATTGATGAGTTGTTCTTTCGTCTTGTCCTGATCCGTCATGGTAGAGGCCCACAATTCTATGGTGCTAGGCCCGAAAGGTGCGGCTCGTACAGTGATTGTAGTCGATTTTGTCGAGTCGCAGGAGGAGCCATGGCGGGCATCTTACCGTACTGGGGGTGGGTTAATTCTCGTACGAGTTCTGGGTCTTTTTTTCGGGGACTTGATCCAGATCAATGCCCGTGGGTCGCTTGGCAGGTATGCTTCAAGTAGAACAAACGAACAAGCATTTCTCAAGGAGCCTATGATGAAACCCACCGAGATCCTCAGTGGCGAGCATCGCATTATCGAACAGGTGCTCGATTGCCTGGAAACAATAGCCCGGAACTGTGCAACCGATGGGCGACTGGACAAGACTTCGGCAGAACAGGCACTTGACTTCTTCCGTAACTTTGCCGACCGCTGCCACCACGGCAAGGAAGAAACCCATCTTTTTCCGGCGATGGAAGCCCAGGGGTTTCCTCGCCAGGGCGGTCCTACGGGCGTGATGCTCTCCGAGCACGAGCAAGGCCGGGCACATATTCGTGGCATGGCCGAAGCAATCGACCGGGCCACCGCTGGAAAGAGCGAAGCGGTCGACAAATTCGTCAACCATGCCCAAAGTTACGTGGGCCTGCTGCGGGAACACATTGAAAAAGAGGACCATTGCCTGTTCACGATGGCCAACCAAGCCCTGACCGAGGACGATCAACAAAGGCTGCTGGCGGCTTTCGAGAACGTCGAGCAAGAGCACATGGGCCTCGGCACGCACGATAGGTTTCTGAGCTTAGCTGACGAGCTGGCGGATCGCTTCGGGGTGACACGGGCGGTTGGCATTAGCAGCCGGACCTGCGTTTGTCACCATGGCTGATTCACGCGGCAAGGCAGTGGCACGTTTGGCCCGCGAGAGACAGACCATTCTGGCGATGGTGCAGATATACTGCCGGGCTCACCACGCCGCCAGCGGCTCGCTCTGCGGCCAATGCCAATCCCTTTACGATTATGCTGTGGCCCGGCTGGATCGCTGCCCGTATGGGGCCGGGAAGACGACTTGCGCACGCTGCCCAACGCATTGCTACAAGTCGGCGATGAGAGCCCAGATTAAGGTCGTAATGCGCTATGCCGGACGGTGGATGTTATTGCGTCACCCGGTTCTCGCCCTGTTCCACATGCTGGACACTTGGCGGAGGCCCGGCGAGCAATCCCGTTAGCAGTCGGTTAGAAATCTCCCGCAGGAACAGGCCGAAGCGGGCGACCACGAAGCCGAAGCCCATCAGAGCTAAACCGGTTCGCATCCAGGCAAGGAGCGTTCCCTCCGCTGCAAATCGGACGCGAGGATCTTCGGGCTGTCGGTCTGTCTGGGGAGCTTGGTCGTTCATGGCAGTAAAGAATCTCCTTGCGGGACAGGAGATTCGTCCAGTTCCAGGACCCCCGCGATTCTTTCCGTAAGCCGCTCGACAGTGGCCGTCGTGCTTGGTTCGGCAACCAGATCGGAACAAGCATTGGATAACATCAAGTTGAGTCCATGATACTCGCGGTCCCGAAAGTCCGTCCCTGACGCCTACTGCCCTCTTTCCTCGCGCCCGAGCGTAGCCCATCTCGAAGCTCGTGCCGGAGTCAGCGTCCGGTCCGTCGAGGATCGCGACGACGACCCGGCAGCTACCCATGATTCTATGACTGGCCGGGAAGATTGGTCAAACACCCGCACTGTTAAGCTGGGTAATATGGTCGGTCGTCGGGGGGAATGTCGCAGAACGTGATTCAGGACCAGCGTGGATCGGGCGGTGAAAATCCCGAGTCTATGGCACTGGGCAAGGTTTCGATTCGTGCTGGCGTATCCGTGACCTTCGAGTCGAAGGGCAACCGCTCCGAAGCGAAGAAACCCTAACCGCACAAGAGCCAGATGATTGTGCCGGTCTGGCCCAGCACGATTATTGTTGGCGTCACGCCGGGCAACAGGGTACAATCGCGCATTGGCAGCCAGAATTGCACCCGATGAACTGCGACCAATGCCCCTGAACGATCCCCTGCTGAAATGCGGACCTGTCATATTGTGCTTGCTGCTGACGTTGGCGGCTGTCCGTGGAGCGGAAAACATTACACCGGAGGATCCCTGAGAATGTCTATGCGCAGGCTGATGACGACGTTGAATCTGCTCTTGGCGTGTCCCCTGCTGGCTGCCACGATGTCCAGCGCCAGGGGAGAAAACGCAGCTACGGCTACGAAGCCCGCCCAAGGAATCGCCAAGCCTCGTGCCACCGTGGGTGCGTACTACTTTGACGGCTGGGCGGGGAGCAGCGACCGGTGGCGCGACGACCCGGGGTGGACCAAGCTCCATCCGCCCACGCACCTTACCAAGCGGATGATCGAAGAGTTCGCCGACCGCGAGCCGATCTGGGGTTGGCGCGACGACGCGCTGCAGATTATGGAGCGGCAGATCGACCTGGCCGCCGACCACGGGATCGCCTTCTTCGCCTTCTGCTGGTACTGGAACAAGGACCAGGAGAAGCTCGACAAGCAGCCCATGCACACGGGCTTGAAGCTATTCCTCAAGGCGAAGAACAACAAGCGTTTGAAGTTCTGCCTGCTGGTGGCCAACCACCAGGGATTCCTGTTCCAGGGTGCGGGCGAGTGGGGAAAGGCCGTCGATAGCTGGCTGCCGTACTTCAAGCACCCGCAGCACGTTACGGTGGACGGAAAGCCGCTGGTGATCATTTTCAACGCGGGCAATGGCGACAAAAGTGGGTTTGCGCAGATCCAGGCGGCGGCCCGTAAGGCGGGGCTGCCGGGCGTGGCCATCGCCGGTTGCGGCGGCGGCAAGCAGGAGATTGGTTTTACGCACACGACGCACTACAACATCATCCCTGGCTACGCCGCCAAATCGGAAGCCCGCAAGTACGCTGAACTGATCGAGGCCCACCAACGGGCATGGCGCGGGAGCCCAGAGCAGCCGTACATACCCGAGTTGAGTGTTGGCTGGGACAAGCGGCCATGGGAGGGGCCACGCGGACTGGGGCAGGTGGCCGGTTCGTACTATCCCGACCGCACGCCCGAACAGTTCGCCACGGCCCTGGAATCAGCCTTGGCGTGGATGGACCGGCACCCGGACCAGACCACGGCGGAACGGATCGTGCTGCTCTACGCCTGGAACGAGTTCGGCGAAGGCGGCTACCTTGCGCCCACGAAGGGCGATCCCGATGGGGCCTACTTGAAAGCGTTGAAGCGGGTCGTGGAACCGACACAACGGGGAAATGGGAAAGCCAAGCGAATCCTGTTTCTCGGCAACAGCATTACGCTGCATGGGCCAGCGGCGGAAATCGGCTGGACGGGCAACTGGGGAATGGCCGCCAGCGCCCAGGAAAAGGACTACGTCCATGTCCTGGCGAACTCCATTGCCAGAAGCTCGGGCATTCAGCCCGAAGTGCTGATCGACAATATCGCCGATTTCGAGAGGCACTACGACGCCTACGACCTGGAAACCAAGCTCAAGAGCCATCTCGACTTCAAGCCGGACATGGTCATCGTAGCGATTGGGGAGAATGTACCGTCCCTGGCCTCCGAGGATGCCGAGGCCAAGTTCAAGGGCAACTTCACGAGACTCCTGACGGTACTCAAAACAAGTGGCCAGCCCGCCATTTTCGTACGCAGTTGTTTCTGGGCAGACAAGACCAAGGATGAGATCATGCGGCAGGCGTGTCAGGCTGTAGGCGGTTTCTTCGTAGACATCGGCGGGCTTGGCAAAGTCGAGTCCAACTATGCCCGCTCGGAGCGGACCTTTACCCATAGTGGTGTGGCGGCACATCCCGGTGACAAAGGCATGCAAGCTATTGCTGACGCACTGTTGAAGGCCGTAACCAGCCAAGCGACTGAGGGACAGCGGAACGGGGAGCGTGCCGCGCGGCCATGAAGATCGCCACCTGGAACGTGAACTCGGTTCGCGCCCGTTTGGAGCGGCTGCTGGCCTGGCTTCAGAAGGTCCAGCCGGACATTGTATGCCTTCAGGAGTTGAAGGCGAAGGAAGATGCGTTTCCCTACGATGCGATCCGGGAGGCGGGCTACCATGCGGCGGTTTACGGCCAGAAGACGTTCAATGGCGTGGGAATCTTGAGCCGCATCGAGCCTCAGAACATCCAGCAGGGCATGAATGATGACACCGAAGATCCGCAGGCTCGGTTCATAACGGCCCAAGTTGGCGGCATCCAGGTAATCAGCGCCTATATTCCCAACGGCCAGATCGTCGGTTCGGAGCACTACGCCTACAAGCTCAACTGGTTGCGGCGGCTCAGGGCCTTCCTGGAGAGACACTTCACGCCCCAGACGCCCCTGGTCGTCTGTGGCGACTTCAACGTGGCACGGGACGAGTTGGACGTGGCCGAACCAATGGCCTGGGAAGAATCGGTCCTGTACCATCCGACAAGCCGTGCTGCCTTGGAAGAGTTCCTGTCATGGGGCCTTGTTGACGTATTTCGCCAACAGCACCCAGAGGGCAAGCTGTACTCATGGTGGGACTACCGCATGCTCGCTTTTCCGAAGAATGATGGCCTGCGGTTGGATTACATCTTCGCCACGCAACCGCTGGCCGCCCGCTGCACCAGCTCCGAGATCGACCGGCAGGAACGGAAGGGCGCAAAGCCGTCCGATCATGCGCCGGTGATCACGGTATTTGACGACGGCTGATTGCACTAAGACAAAGACGATGAAACTCGCCTGGGCGACCGACAGTCAATGCCGGAAAGGGAAGAAACGCAAGCACAGAGGAGGTTCGGAGGTAACGCCCCGCGAGCCGCTTGACACTAATCCCTAGACAGGCTAGAATAGCAGCATGTGCGTGATTGAAGGCGACAAGCTGCGTGGTCATCTGGAAACAATGGTCCTCTCGGTCCTGGAAAAGGGAGAGGCCCATGGATTGGAAATCCTACGGCGTCTGCAAGAGGCGGGACGTGGCGCGCTATGTCTCAAGGAGGGGTCGCTTTACCCTGCTTTGTACCGATTGGAGGAAGCGGGGAAGATCGCGGCGGTATGGGAAGACCAGCCGCACGGGCGACGTGGTGCGCGCCGTCACATCTATCGCCTTTCTTCCAAAGGCAAACGCGCATTGACTCAGGTCCGTACGGAGTGGGCGAGTTTTGTCCAAGTCATTGGCGGTATTGTTGGAGCCCCGACATGAACGATTCCACCCTGATAGATCTGAGAACCAGCGCCGAGCGGGCCGTTCGACCAGTCCGGGCGGCTGTGGCACGCAAGCGAAGGATGCGGGAGGAGCTACTGGCCCACCTGACGGCTATTTTCGAGGAAGAGGCCGAGAAGCTCAGTGACGAACAAGCCGCCCTGGATCGGGCCAAGGAGCGATTCGGGGATGCCCAGGAGCTATCTGCTCAGATTCAGGGAACGGTCCCCTGGACGGAATGGTTCACCTATTTTACGGAGAGATTTATTCTATTTCGGGAGGGTGAATCGGTACTCGCCCATGCCGCTAGGAGTGCAGCCTTCATTTCTGGGCTGTTTGCGATCAATCTCTTGCTGGTGCCTTTGGCTTTGATGATACGCGGACGACCGCAAGAAATTGGACGAATGGAGTTCGCGTTCTTTGCGGCCTGTATTGTCCTTTCAGGGCTGTTCTTTGGAATGACGCTCTTGGGGCACGGCATACGGGAAGCGATGTTTCGGGGAGCCTCTGCTCGATCCTTGCCGCTTGCGGTAGTCTACAGTCTGACTTCGGCCCTCTTGGTTCCCGTCGGTGGCTTCATCATTATCTGGATCTCAACCGGCGATGTCGCCTCGGGATACGCTCATTTCCGCTTCCTCTCGTGGTTCGCCTTTCTCGTCCCAGTTGTCTTGATCGCTGCGGTTCGGCAGATTGCCACCGAGGCGAGGGATGACAACGAGTGGGAAAGTCTTCAGATCGACTAATAGGACGTTCAACACGCCGCTGTACTGGACTTCTACCGGGGCACCCGCCGGCCGGTTGGCCATGTCGTCGGCGAGGCCTCGTTTGGCTGAGCCAGACGAGCGTATACAGCGCCAAGCAGCCTACAGGCAGTTCGTGGGGTGCGATAATGGCTTGGTCTGGAATGCCGTCCCGATCTCGTCGCAGATCTCGATCGACGCTCGTGCGGTCTCTCGCTCGCGGGCCTGATAGAACGTAATGCCGGGGCACTCTGGGTACTCATTTCCTATCCCGGAGCATGTCGAGAAGCCGTTGCCGCGTTTTCACAACATCCATTTCCTCGACAAGCTTGTCGCGCACGTCCTGCTTCGTCAACCGCGTGATCGCGTTGATGGCGTAGTAGACACGGCGATCCTTCGGGTCGCGCTGTAAAGCATCGCGAAGCGCCGACAAGGCCGACGCATCGCCGACAACGCCGACCATGATGATGTACCGCTCCCGCACCCACCAGTGAAACTCAGCATCCTTGATCTTCTTCCAGTCTCGTGTGAATTTCGAACTGGCCCAGCCCCGTTCTTCTTCGGTCAGGGAGTGTTCCTTGAAGTCGAGGCCCCTGATCGCTTCGTGCGCAAGGTCCACGGCGGCCTGTGGCTTGGCGAATTCGATTTCGCTAGGACTGCCCCAATAGCCCGCCCAGCCGAGATCGACGAGCGTCTCGTTCTTCGCCGTAAGACGGGCATAGACCCAGAAGTCCCGTGAGGATGACGAGAAACCCTTCATGGGGTCCTCCGGGACCGGACTGAGTTTGGCCGCATCCACGATGGCCAAGGCGCGCAGCAACGCGGTGTAGGCATCGGGCGTGATTCGGGCATGTTTGACGGTTAAGGGCGCGCGGTCGGGCGGCCACTTCGACTTGTACGGATGCCGCCCCTCCTCAAGCCGTATAGACAGAACCTCCACCCGCTTGTCGTCTGGCCGGAATCGCAACCAGTTGAGCGTGAAACCGTGCCCGGACCCGTCGCCGATCTCCAGTTCCGCGCCAGGATCAAACGTGCGTGCGGTTCCCCACTCGACCGTGTAGTTGTCGCTCTTGAAGTGCTCACGGACCTGTTTGACGTCGGAATCGGCTCCGAAGACCGAGGTCGCGACGGCCACCATGATGCAGACAAGAGTAGTTCACATATACCCATCTTACTCCGCCAAATAGCCCTTCGCCACCACATCCCGGATCTTCTGTGGCGCATTCAATTATGTGGCGTCCAGCGGGATTCGTCGACGATTTTCGGAACTTTGTCGTGCTGAACGCCACATAATGTCACGAACTAGAGCGTCCTCAAGAACTCCATCAGTCCGGGGTCCTTGCGCCAGGGCTTCTTGGATTTGCCGTTCTTGATCTCGCACTTCATGAGTGCTTTGGCCTTCATCTCCAGATCGACCTCGGCATACACGTTGGTCGTGCTGAGGCACACGTGGCCCAGCCAAGCTCGAATGGTGTTGATGTCCACGCCTGCGCGAAGCAGGTGAGTCGCGGTCGTGTGGCGGATCGTATGAGGACTCACACGCTTCTTCGCCATTGACGGCATTTTCGCTGCCGTTTTTGCGGCGTAGCGTTCGACGAGGGTATGAATCCCGAATCGTGTGAGCGGTTCTCCACGACGGTTGAGGAAGACGTGCTGGGATGCGGCTCGTTGGCCAACGAGCGGCCGCAATTCGTCCACCGTCTTTGGCCATAGTGGACAGCGACGGAGTTTGTTTCCCTTTCCGCGCAGGACAACGGACGAGGCGTCACGGCTAGATGCGACGCCAAGGTCCAGGTCGCCGACCACGACGGCCCGAGTGGTAGCGATGCCTGCGAGAACACGTGCGGCCCCCGAACGCACGCCGCCAATCCTTTGCGGCACCAGCCCTGTGTTTCAGCAAAGCGGAAGAAGTTCCGCAGCCCTTCCGCCCAGGATCGAATCGTGGTCCGCGCATAGCCTTGCTGGTCGAGCATCTCTTTAAGCGACACATCGATCCGATGAGAAGTGATCTTGCGCAGAGAGCCGCCTTTGATCTTCAATCGATTGAGAAACCGCGTGATGAACCAACACCGCCCACGGATGGTAACGGGCGAAAGCCCCCTGTCGCGTTCCATGTGATCGGCGAACGGCTTGATCTTCTTCGCGTAGGGATTGGCCGCAGCAGGCTGCTGTTGCAGACGCCCCACAAACTGGAGCCATCGGACGGCGATTGGATAGAAGGAGTGCTTGCTGGCCGTCTTACGTTTGATGTCGTCGCGAGTCACGATCCTGTGACGCCGACGGGCGAATCCCAGAATCTTCGCAATCGAGAGAAGATCGCGGGCAGTGCTCTGTAGGGTGTTTCGCGAACAACCCCGGTCCGCGAGATGAGTAAGATAGGCAAGACGCTCTTCCAACAAGGGACCACTTCGGTGACGCGCAAGTGCATGGCGTCGCCTGAAAAGCTGATCGAACATAATCGAACCTCCGCAAGAAAAGGGAAGAAAGAACAATCAGCCTATAGCGTAACGCTGAAATTATGTGGCGCAGAAGCTCAGCGGAACGCTGAAATCGTGAAGGAAGAGCCAGTAAGGCCACATAACTGAATGCGCCACAGAAGATCCGTTATGTGCTCAAGCACATAACGGATCAAGTCCTCGGCATATTGCCCTAGCAGCCGCGCGCCGTCAACCACGGAGCGGTTCCGTGCAAGTATCCTACCTGCGAGCCCGAAGCAAGTCGTACTGCTGGTGAACATCGTGCGACGTTCGCCAACGAACAGACGTGTTCGGGAATCTGAAGAGCGCCCAGCGGGAGTCAAACCGGCACTTTCGCCATGGCAAACGCCCAAATTATTCCCCGCGCGGAGCAATTCCCCGAAATTCGCTTTCTGACACCGCCAGCGCCCGCCGCAACGGACCATCGCTGGCCGACATGAAACGCCCGGCCCGATACGCTTCCAGCAGTTTTCTTGACGCGTCGGCCAGCGGGCGGCGGGGCCTCTCTGCTGAAGAGCGTGCATCTGGCGATCACGACGCCAGCGGTTGACCAAGTCTAAGCCATGCGGGTCGAGTTTCAGCAAGCGGATCAACTGCGACGGCGTGCAGTCCAGCAAGGCAGCCGCCCGCTTCGGATCGGCGTCCGACGCGGCCGGCACGTCCAATGCCTCGGCCAGCGGTGTACCGCAACCCCAACGCTATTCTGCCCGTTTCCAACTGATGATCTTGTACCGACTAGGTCCCGTGTAATCACCGGTCTTGCTCGTGGTACCGGTTTGTCCGTTCCAGCTCAACTCAATTCGATTCTGCCTGCCTTTCTCGAAATCGAACGTCACGCCGTCGTCTTCATACAGAACGATCTTCCGGGGCTTCAACCCGTACACTTGGATCGCCACCGCGAACTCGGTCTGCGGCGTGACGCAATCCACCGGCTCCGCCAGGGGCAGGAGGCTGCCTTCCTTGATGAAGACAGGGATCTCGTTCACCGATTTCTCGATTTCGATCCTGCAACGGCCAGGATACTTGCGCTGAGTCCAGAAGTCGTACCAGTTGCCCTCCGGCAGATAGACCGTACGTTTCTTCTGCCCGGTGAACAGCGGCGCTACCATCAAGGACGGACCAAGCATATACTGGTCATCCACGGTCCAAGTTGCGGCGTCTTGCGGATAGTCCATGACCAGCGCCCGTGCCGGGGGCATGCCCGTATCGTGGTATTCGGCAAATGCGGAATACAGGTAGGGCAAGAGCCGCATCCGCATCTGAAGCAGTTTCCGGCAGGCAGCCTCCGTCTGCTCCCATTGGTCCATGAATTTGCCGCTGTTGTTGAGATCCTTGTCGATCTGCTTCCATACCGGATTCTTGAGATACCAGCAGTCAACTTGCGTGACTGCCGAGAACACGCTCGTCTGGAGACGACGGTAAAGCTCTTCCAGCGATCCCATGTCCCGCACCTCGGGGCACCATAGTATTCCTCCAAACCCTGAAGTGGCTATTGCCCGAACATAGTCGCGGTGGTCGTAAGCATCGCTATACAGGCCGAAGGGCAGCGGAGCCGCCAGTGCGCCGGAGGCACGCACCAGACCAAGCGTGCGCTGGTTGCGGTCCTTGTATATCGCCGCCATCGCGCGTTGGTAAAGTGCTCCGATCAGGAGGTGCATCTGCTCGCCGTCAAGGCCGGACGGAAACACCGACTGTTCCGGGAACGACCAGGGCGTAGCGCTGAGCGGCTGGTGGTCGCACTCGTCGAGTTTGAAGCCGCCGACGCCTTTCTCGACGAGCGTCCTGGCATGGTAGTCGACAAAAATCCGCCGTCCCTCGGGTGTGGCAAAATCGGGCACTAGGCCGCCCCACACCTTGTAGTCGCCGCTCCAGGAGAGAAGCGGTTTGTAAAGCGGCGAACTTGGATGGGTGAAGGCGTGTTCCCATAAGTTCAGCTTGTAGTCTTGTTCTCGCGTCTCACGGAGCAACCGTTCCGGATCGGGATATTGTTGGCTCCAGACGAACGAACAGGAGTAGGCGTGTGAGTGCCATCCAGGCTCCAGCCCGAAGACATCGCAGGGAATATGCCGCTGGCGGAACTCTCGCAGGAAGTTCAAGACTTCTTTCTGCCCAAGCTCGGTCGAGGCACGATACCACACGCCCAAGCCCCACATCGGCGGAAGGCAGCCGCCCCCGCAAAACAGGTTGTACCGCTGTACGGCATGCCGCATGCCGGGACCGGCAAAGACGTACACGTTCACGCCCTTTGCCGAGGGAATATCCACGCCAACAAACTTCGCTCCCGCTTCACGCGGGCGGTACAGTTCCTCCGCGCTGGTGGCAGCTTTCTCCCCGGTGGCCGGTCTTGGCACAACGGGTGCATCGCGCACAGCATCCAGGTTGCCAAAGTAGAAGCTGGCGTAGCGGGCCGTATCGACATAGACGCCGTAGCCTCGCGTGGAGACGTAAAACGGCACCGGCGCGTGCGAGTCGCCAAGAACTGTCCCCTGGTCGTCGCTGACGCGGATCGTCTTCTTCCCGCCCATCAACTGGAATACCTTCAGGTTCATGCCCAGACCGTAGAGTTGCTCGCCCGCTTCGAGGGGCAATTCCAGGGCGATGCCACGCCCGCTGGCCTTGAAGCCGATGGCCGATGCCTTGAGGGGAAGTTGTTTGCACGGTTCCAGTGCTGCGATCTCCTTCAGCCGCGGCGCGTGCTCTTGAAAGCACATCGGCGTGAGCTTTTCGGGCTGTCCAAGACGAATCCGCCACACGCCGGGTGCAACTTCTTCCATCCGAATGGGCGTTCCGGCCAGCGCTATGCTGGAGACAAACAGAAATACGGGAAGCAGACACAATCCTGACCAGCCAAAAAGGCGCGTGCGTGTGTTCATGGATATGTTCGGATTTACAGAGTCCTTAGATCAGAGTCTCGGCACCGATTGAGCGTGATGCCTTCCATTGAAGCCTACTCTTGGCCCGGCCCAAGACGTACCGCAAACGCATCGCGGTCACTCGCCCAGGGGATTGTAACATCGAGCGTATTATCGCGGACCACCAAGCGAACATCAAGGACCGTCTGGAGAGCCACGACCGCCCCGTCCGTGTTCTCGGGAATCCGCTCGACGACAACATGGATACCTTCGCCTTCCCGGAGGTAGGCCGCTTTGTCCAGCCCCTGGAGTCTGACCTTCACGTCGCCCCGCAAGCCGCCCTGGTTGCCCAGCAAGACCCGCACGGTCTTGTCGTGGTCATCGCAACTGGCCACGAGGTCAATCTTGACGCTTGACGTGGTGGAAACCAAGCGGCCCGGCAGCGCCGCATGGTGCTGTTAGCCAATCCCAAGAAACGACCACGGCCCCTGGTGGGGCCGAGTTGCAAGTCATTTTTTGCAAAAGACTTAAATATAGTGGGCGTTACAAGATTCGAACTTGTGACCTCTACGGTGTGAGAAAACTCAAAAGCTACGCCAAAAAGCCTGTTTTTCTCGGGGATTTCTAGCATTTTAGAGCCTTCGACGCCTTTTGCAAGCCTTCGCAAGGAAACCCCGGTTTTTGCGAGGAAAAGCGGTAGTTCGGCTTGCGAATCCGGTAGACTACCGGCTTCACAGAAGAGTGCTTTGCTCAATACTCGGGCTGAGTTGCCTACTGGCACGGTCGGGGCTAGCAGCGTGTTGCTAAGGCGCTCTAGTGTCAAATATTTTTTAGCTGTTCGCTCGAAAACAGCCGAAAATGAGCAGGTAGATGATCTCTAAATAAGATGCTGCTCCATAAGAAGTTCGACAGCAAACGGTGTTATGTGGTCCGAAACTGCTGCGCCACGCCGTATTTTGTCAAGAATGGTCGGCGTCACCGCATCATTGAGCCTTAGGCTTCCCTTATTGTAACGGTGGGTAAGATGCGCTGCGCTGGCAGTCAGCACCCCGCCGTAGTAGACTATTGTGGTGTGCGTTATTGAAGAATGATCCCCTGCCACCAGAACGCAAGAGCGATCATTGCGCGGGTCATTGGGCGGCAGATCAGGATAAAGCGTCGTAAAATTTACATGTACAACGTATTCTGAGTTCTGGATCGGATCTGAGATTATCACCCAAGTATGAAGTGGGGTTGCGGTCAAGATGACAAAGGTCATTCCTTCAATAAACATTGAAAGTCCATCCTTTCAGGTTATTAGGTGTTGACAACCAACGCATCTTGCCATAGAATCAACAGAACAAGAGTTGCGGTGTGGGTGCTGCTGACACAATACATCGCCCCACCAGTCCGACCGCTAGCGCTCGCCAGCAAGAACGGTCAGGCTGGTACAATCCAAACTACACCTGATTCTATCGTAAGTTGGCTCATTTGGCAACTGAAAACGGTGTAGCATGAGTCGCGCATTTCAATTCTATCCAGAAAAAGCCATCGAAGCTGTGGCGTTTTTGCTGCGCCGGGAGCGCGGCCACCGCATGAATTATATGCGGTTGCTGAAGGTTCTCTACATCGCTGAGAGAGAGATCCTTGCCGAAGCCAGCACGCCCTTAACAGGCAGCAGCGTCGTCGCAATGAAGCGAGGGCCGGTTCTTGAGGATGTGCTGCATCTCATTCGTGGCGAACACAGCGCGACTGCTAAATGGGCTGCCTATATTCAGGTTGACCGATTCAGCTTGGAAATGATCAGAGATCCAGGCGTGAAGTTGCTATCCAGGTATGTTTCTCGCAAACTGGAAGAAGTAGCCACTCGATATGAGAACTTTGACGAGTGGGCTATGGTCGATGTGACCCACCGATTACCTGAGTGGCAGAGAAACGATCCAGGAGACTCCTCCAAGGAGATTCCGTTGGCTCACATTTTGGAGGCCGTCGGGCGACTAGACAAGTTGAAGAGCATCGTTGCAAATGCGAGAGAGGACGAGGATGCTCGCGCTTTTTCCGTAAGTCTCGATTCCCCGTAATGGGGTCAAGAATATAGATATGCTGTTTCAAAGCTCGGTGATTCCTCCGGGCCCTTTCTTTGCGTCTGTCTGCCGCAGTTTCTTCCAGTGGTTCAGGTTCAAGTAATTCTAGGTTTTTTCTTTCCTATAACCTCCCCATCGAATCGTTCCCGACCGGCGCCGATGCAGACCGGCCCCGCCGGCAGGACCAGAAATCGGAGGAACGACCCCTGACACCGTTACGACCCGGCTGAAACGGTAGGCCCGAGACCCAGCGGATTCTTTAGGCTGTGTGAGTATTCAGGCCCAGCGATGGGCTTCCAGCCGTCGAAACCCTGGGGGCGCACACGCCCCCAAGGTTTTAGACCGTTGATTCGACGTGCCCGCGGGCGAACCTCTTCCGCTGGGTGGCCTGTCTGCCAGAATCGGCTCACCACGTTCGCCGCTGCTGCACGCGCCGGCCATGGGTCTTTGGACTTTGAAACGGATCGGCCTCTAATCGCGTGTTGTGCGATTGGGCTTTCTCGCCGGTGGCGGGCCAGCGGGTTGTGGAGCAGCCGGTGCTGGGCCAGCCGGTGCTGGGCCAGCCGATGGCGGGCCAGCCGGTGGCGGGCCAGCCGGTTGTGGGCCAGCCGGTTGTGGGCCAGCCGGTGGCGGGCCAGCCGGTGGCGGTGACATCGGCCGGGGTGGCATCGGCGCGGGCGGTCCCCCCGGAGGGAACATGAAAGGCATCGGCTGCTGAATTTGGACGTTGATATATGTCCCGCGGCCTTCTTGGTTTTCGATGATCTTGACGCAGTTCGTCACCATGAAGGTCACCGTAAGCGCGTGAAAAACCGACAACACCTTGTCCTGGAGTTTGTCGTCGTCTTCGAGAGCGATGACCTTGAGCCCCTGGTTCTTGGCGCATTCAATTGTGATGGGTCGGCCGTGGGTCTTATGAATCTTGGCGTTTCCCAGCCAGTTGGCGATCCGTTTTCCAGGACGCTTCTTGGCCGGGAGATCCCGAAACATGTACTTGTCAAGCCATTCGGCCACCTTCCCTTTTGAAAGCGCCAACACAGTGCTGCAATTTTTTAGGAATCCGTGCGGATATGCCTGAACCTTGGGCGCCCAAAGGATTGCACAGGACTGGTCTTTCTTTACCTCTTGCTTTGCTTGTTCAAATTCATCGAGAATGGCTTGCGCCGGTGAGGTACACATGCCCGATGGTGTCGGAAAGCTCATCTGAGGATCAATTGGGCCAATTGCTGAATGCTTGGCCATTACAAGTTCGTCGCACGCGCAGGCGATCATGGTTGCCGCAGACATGGCATTTTGAGGAATGATCGCTCGAATGTGATCATATTTTGCGCGCAGATACTGAACGATTTGATCTGCGGCTTCGAGGGAGCCACCGGGGCTATGAAGAACCAGATCGAGCTGTTTGCCTTTGAGCCCGTGGACGGCTGACATGAATCCCTGTACGTCGCCGGGGACAATACTTAGCAAGGGAGGGGGCAAGCCCAGACCGGCCGGCGCTGTGAATGCCGTTCCGTATAAGATAGTGTCGCGGCCCGTGTAGCTCGACAATGACCGAAGGTAACTGCGGCGAAGTTTATCTTGTTCCGAACTTTTCGCGTTTAGTACTTCCGTGAATATTTCATTGAAAGTCGGCATCTGCGGTCCCCGTGTGTGAGATTATCTCTGACACGTTTCGGGGCGACTCCGCATATATGCTTGCCGCGTAGTTCACTTGGTGCAAGAGCTTAGGTGACACCGAGGCCCTTATCTTCTTCAGAAGGGTCGTTCGCTCGCGCTCAAGGTTGCGTGTCTTTTTCTGTTTCGCAATCTTTTTCATCTCTTGACATCCTTGCTCGGTTACGTCTGCCCGACCAGGCTTAGCCGAGGGCTATTCTAATTCGGGTTTAGACGCACTGCAATGTCGTCGAAATTATTTTCTCTGAGCATTAGTAATTCTACGCAAGTGCTTGGGAGCGACCTCCCCAATTTGGGACAACGCGTTCACAACCGACCGAAATGAAGTCCGCCGTGGCCATGATTTGAAACGGACTTCGGCACCAGCGACGGCCTACCCGCGTGCCCACAGCCAGGCTACCCCACCCTATAAGGTATGGCACGGGCCGTCAGCCTTCGCCAGATGGCACAACCGGACCCAAGTCCGTATGTGGAAAGAATTTATTGACGGGCAATTGCTTGTCGGGCCACTCTGGTGGGGTTAGAATCAGGCTTTACACCCCGGATTGAGGAGACGACGACGGACTTCCACCACTAGAGGGGTAGCAATCCGCCGAAACGGAGTGCGCGCCGGCCCGGCCCTCTTTGAAAGGTAGTTTCTGATGGCCAATCCATTCTTTGAGCATCCGATCCTGAATTCGCCTTATGAATGTCCGCAGCGGCATTGGGAGCTTGATCCCCAGGGGCAGCCGACGCAAAAGATCATCGAAGCTCGTCGCCGGGCGGAATTCATAACACCCATTCCTAAGCCGAAGAAGGTCAAGGGAAAATCGAGCCAGCAAGCCTTCGTTTTCGACGAGGGCAAGGGACTCTCGACGAAGGAACAGCAGTACGACGAGACCTCGGCGATCATCAACGAGGTCCGCGGTTACGTTGACCAGTGGCGACTACTGCCGAATCCGAGCCAGTGGAGAGTGACGCCCGAAACGGCGCGGTTGCTTCAGCACTGGCGGCATCACCAGTTCGGCGACATACGTCCGTTTTTCTGCCAGGTCGAGGCGGTCGAGACGGTAATTTGGTTGACAGAGGTCGCGCCGAACTCCAAGCACGGAAAGCGAATCCTGGCACATCTGGCCGCCGCCAGCACAGATGCGAATCCCGAACTCCTGCGTCTGGCGCTCAAGCTGGCCACCGCTGCGGGCAAGACCACGGTCATGGCCATGCTGATCGCGTGGCAGACGATCAACGCTGCTCGCCGTAGCGACAGCAAAAACTTCACACGCGGTTTTCTGGTCGTCACGCCGGGCCTGACTATCAAAGACCGTCTGCGCGTGCTTCGGCCGAACGACCCGGACAGCTACTACGCCAGCCGCGAACTGGTGCCCAATGACCTGTTGGACGACGTGAGGCGGGCCAAGATCGTCATTACGAACTTTCATGCCTTCAAGTTGCGGGAAAGGACCGACGTGTCCAAGGGCACCCGCGCCGCCATCGAAGGCTGGCGCGGCGAAACGCTGGAAACCCTGGAAACCGAGGGCCAGATGCTTCAGCGGGTGATGCCTGACCTGATGGGCATGAAGAATATCCTTGTTCTCAACGACGAAGCGCACCATTGCTACCGCGAGAAGCCGCACGATGCCGCCGACGAAGACCTGAAAGGCGATGAGAAAAAGGAAGCCGAGAAAAACAAGGAGGCCGCCCGCCTTTGGATTTCCGGCCTCGAAGCCGTAAATCGAAAATTGGGGCTGGCCCGCGTTTTCGACCTTTCGGCAACTCCCTTCTTTCTTAGCGGTTCAGGCTATGTCGAAGGAACGCTGTTTCCTTGGACGATGAACGATTTTTCGCTCATGGACGCCATCGAGTGCGGCATCGTCAAACTGCCCCGTGTCCCCATTGCCGAGAACATCCCCGGTGATGAAATGCCGATGTACCGCAATCTGTGGGAGAACATTCGTAAGGACATGCCCAAGAAGGGCCGCGGCAAGGCCGAAGGACTTGACCCCCTCAAATTGCCGACGCGGCTGCAAACGGCCTTGCAGGTACTCTACGGCCACTACGAGAAGACGTTCAAGCTTTGGGAGGAAAAAGGGCGTCCGGTGCCGCCGTGCTTTATCATCGTCTGCCAGAATACTGCCATCTCCAAGCTGGTCTACGACTTCATTTCCGGTTTTCATCGGCAGCATGAAGACGGCACGACGACATTGGAAAATGGGCGACTCGCGCTTTTCCGCAACTTTGACGAGACTACCGGCAACCCACTCCCGCGGCCGAACACCTTGCTTATCGACAGTGAGCAACTCGAAGCCGGCGATGCGCTTGACGATAACTTCCGCGGCATGGCGGCCGACGAGATTGAACGCTTCCGCCGCGAGATCGTGGAGCGCACCGGCGACCAACGACAGGGCGAGACCATCACCGACCAGGAACTGCTCCGCGAGGTTATGAACACGGTTGGCAAGCCGGGGCAGTTGGGTGGTTCAATCCGCTGCGTCGTTTCCGTATCCATGCTGACGGAAGGCTGGGACGCCAATACTGTGACTCATGTGCTGGGGGTTCGCGCCTTTGGTACACAACTTCTCTGCGAGCAGGTCATCGGCCGCGCTCTCCGCCGTCAGTCCTACGACCTCAACGAGGAGGGGCTGTTCAACGTGGAATATGCCGATGTCTTCGGCATTCCGTTTGACTTCACGGCCAAGCCGGTCATCGCCCTGCCGCAGCCGCCACGCGAGACGATCCAGGTCAAGGCCGTGCGACCCGACCGCGACGCGCTTGAAATCCGCTTCCCGCGTGTCGAAGGCTATCGCGTGGAACTTCCGACGGAGCGGCTGAGTGCTGAGTTCAACGCCGATTCCGTTCTGGAACTCACGCCCGATCTTGTCGGGCCGTCCATTACGCGAAATTCGGGCATCATTGGAGAAGGGGTAGACCTCAATCTGGAACATCTTGCCGACATGCGGCCGTCTACCCTCCTCTACCACGTCACACAGCGTCTCCTCTACACGCAATGGCGAGACCCCGGCGAGGAGCCAAAGCTCCATCTCTTCGGCCAACTGAAACGCATCGCCAAGCAATGGCTGGACACTTCGCTCGTCTGCAAGGGCGATACGTACCCCGCGCTGCTCATGTACCAACAGCTTGCCGACATGGCCTGCAAACGCATTACCGACGGGATCACGCGGAAATTCATCGGCGATCGCCCGATCAAGGCGCTTCTCGACCCTTACAACCCCATCGGTTCCACGAATCACGTTCGCTTCAATACCTCCAAGACCGACCGTTGGGAGACGGACGCCCGTCGCTGTCATATCAACTGGGTGGTTCTCGACAGTGATTGGGAGGCCGAGTTCTGCCGCGTGGCCGAATCGCACCCGAAGGTCGTCGCCTACGTGAAGAACCATAATCTTGGCCTCGAAGTTCCCTATCGCTACGGCTCGGAAATGCGCAAGTATCGACCCGACTTCGTTGTGCTGGTGGACGACGGACACCCGCCGAAGCCGGACGGAACCCCCGACCTGTTGCACCTCGTTGTCGAGATCAAAGGCTACCGCCGCGAGGATGCGAAAGAGAAGAAATCGACGATGGATCTGTACTGGGTGCCCGGCGTGAACAACCTCGGCACGTTTGGCCGCTGGGCTTTCGCCGAGTTCACTGAGGTTTATCAGATCGAAGCGGACTTCAAGGCCAAGGTCGAAAGCGAATTCAACAAGATGATCGATTCCGCCGTCGCCCAGAAAGCGATGGCAAAATCGCTGTAAGGAAACAATATGGCAAAGAAAAAGCCCAGCAAGAAGAATGACGGCAAGAAGACCGTTGAGTCGATTACGCACGACGCCGACAAGCGGAAAAACATCCCCACGGCGGAATATCAATCGGTTGTAAAGCAGGAACAACAGAACCCGATTCGGGTGGCCTACGAGCGGCGTAACCGCGACCTTGACCCACAATTCGTCTGGCGCGGGAAGGATGAGCAGGACTGGAGCGATCTTGTCTTTTATGCCATGCCGTTGTATATCCAGGAAAAGGTCCACCCCAAGGTTCTGATCGCCGACCTGCTGAGGCAGTCCGCGGCTGGCAAGGAGCAGCAACTCGACCTCTTCGCCGACTTCAATGGCATTCCCGACGGTGCGGACAGAACCGACTTCTACCAGCACGACCAAAACTGGAGCAACCGCATGATCTGGGGCGACTCGCTCCAGGTGATGGCCAGCCTGGCCGAGCGCGAGGGGTTACGCGGCAAGGTTCAATGCATCTACATCGATCCACCCTATGGTATCAAGTTCAACAGCAACTTCCAGTGGTCCACTACCAGCAACAAAGTAACTGACGGCAAAGCCGATCATATCACGCGCGAACCGGAGCAGGTCAAAGCCTTCCGCGATACTTGGCGCGATGGCATCCATAGTTACCTGACCTACCTCCGCGACCGGCTCACCGTTTCCCGCGATCTGCTTACCGATTCCGGCTCGATCTTCGTGCAAATTGGTGATGAAAACGTGCATCGCGTCCGGGCAGTCATGGATGAATTATTTGGAGAAGGGAATTTTCTGTCGATTATTACGTATACGAAGACGACGGGGGCTGGAAGCGGTGCCGGTGGAACAAATGTCTTAGCCGGCATTTCGGATTTTGTGCTGTGGTACGCGAAAAACGCTCCGCGAGTCAAGTACCGTCAACTTTTCGATGAGAAACGCGCTGGACAAGCTGGGGCAACCAAGTATGACCTACTCGAACTTGCGGATGGGACAAGGCGTCCGATGACCGCGAACGAAAGACAAGGCAAAGTGCCACCTCCACCCCGAAGCCGAATTTACACGCTTGACAATCTGACGTCGCAAACTGGCGTGGACAAGACTCGCTTCGCAGTTCATTTGGACGGACGTGAATTCTTCCCACATCCCGCAGTATGGAAGACGAGCATGGAGGGAATGAATCGTCTTATACGAGCGCAACGTGTTCAAGCTATCAAGAGCATTGTTCGATATGTTCGTGTCCTCGATGATTTCCCAGCCTCCCCTATTAACAACGTGTGGACCGACATCGGAGGTGTGCAGAGTCGTTCGGACCCAAAAGTATACGTAGTCCAGACTTCATCCACGGCAATCCAACGGTGCTTGCTCATGGCCACTGATCCAGGCGACCTAGTCCTCGATCCGACCTGCGGTTCAGGCACCACCGCCACTGTCGCCGAGCAGTGGGGCCGTCGCTGGATCACGATCGACACCTCGCGGGTAGCGCTGGCCCTGGCCCGCGCCCGCCTCATGGGGGCGCGTTATGCCTATTACCTTTTGGCCGATTCCCGCGAAGGCCAACTCAAGGATGCCGAAGTTAGCCGCAAAGCGCCCTCTACCCAGCCAGTGTACGAAAACATCCGACAGGGCTTTGTCTACGAGCGTGTGCCACACATCACGCTGAAGTCCATCGCCAACAACGCCGAGATCGACGTAATTTGGGACAAGTGGCAGGCCGTGCTGGAACCACTCCGTGAGAAGCTGAACAACGCGCTCAAGAAGAAGTGGGACGAATGGGAAATCCCGCGTGAAGCCGATGCCAAGTGGACGGGTGAGGCGAAGAAACTGCATGCCGACTGGTGGCAAGCCCGCATCGCACGGCAGAAGGAGATCGACGAGTCAATCTCCACCAAAGCTGAGCCTGAATACCTGTACGACAGGCCCTACGTGGACAAGAAGACGGTCCGCGTGGCCGGTCCCTTCACTGTCGAGAGCCTTTCCCCCCACCGCGTATTGGGCGTTAACGAGAACGATGAACTGATCGACCCCGCAGCCGCACGACATACCGACGACGAGGATGCGCAGAGTTTTGCCCAGATGATCCTTGAGAATCTCAAGACCGCTGGTGTAGAGCAGGCCCACAAGACCGACAAGATCGACTTCACCGCGCTTTGTCCGTGGCCGGGCCATTTCGTATGCGCGGAAGGCCGATACATGGAAGGAGAGTCGGAAAAACGCGCCGCGATCTTCATCGGCCCTGAGTTTGGTACCGTCCAACGGCAAGACCTCGTGTGCGCTGCCCGCGAGGCGGGTGACGCCGGTTTCGACGTGCTGATCGCTTGTGCGTTCAACTACGATGCCCATTCCTCGGAGTTCAACAAGTTGGGACGCATTCCCATACTGAAGGCCCGTATGAACGCCGATTTGCACATGGCCGACGAACTGAAGAATACCGGGAAGGGCAATCTGTTCGTCATCTTCGGCGAACCCGACATCAAGATTTTGGAAGGCGATGGCGGGCAAGTGCGGGTCAAGGTGAATGGCGTGGATGTTTTCCATCCCAATACGGGCGAGGTTCGCAGCGACGGCGCCGAGGGCATCGCCTGCTGGTTCATCGACACCGATTACAACGAAGAAAGCTTCTTTGTCCGCCACGCCTACTTCCTTGGCGCGAACGATCCCTACACGGCGCTGAAGACCACTCTCAAGGCTGAAATCAACGCCGAAGCCTGGGCCACGCTGCACAGTGACACGTCGCGTCCGTTCGACAAGCCCAAAGGCGGCCGGATCGCCGTCAAGGTGATCAACCACCTGGGCGATGAGGTGATGAAGGTGTTCAAGGTGTAGCATTATGCAATTCCTCATCGCAGACACGTTTTCCGATAGCCTAGCCCGGCTGACCGGCGACGAGCAAAAGGCGGTCAAGACCACCGCATTCGACCTTCAACTCAACCCTGCGGCGCCGGGGATGAAGTTTCACAAGCTCGAAAAAGCCAAGGACAAGAACTTCTGGTCGCTGCGGGCCGGGAGCGACATTCGGTTGATCGTTCACAAGACGAAAGCCAGCCTGCTTCTATGCTACGTCGATCATCACGACAAAGCCTACGCCTGGGCCGAACGTCGCAAGCTGGAAACCCACCCCAAGACGGGCGCGGCACAACTGGTCGAGATTCGCGAAACGGTGCAAGAGATCGCCGTTCCCGTCAGTGCGAAGCCGAAAACGTCCAAACAGGCCGAGAAAACGCGGCCACTCTTTGCCCAGATTTCGGACGACGATCTACTGGGTTATGGCGTGCCGGCCGAGTGGATCAACGATGTACGATCGGCCAACGAGGATACACTTCTGACGCTGGCAGATCATCTGCCCGGAGAAGCCGGGGAAGCGCTGCTGGAACTGGCAACGGGCGGGCGCCCGCGAGTACCGCAATCTACCGTGGCCGAAGCGAACCCGTTCGACCATCCCGACGCCCTGCGCCGTTTCCGCGTGATGGCAAACGTCGAGGAACTGCAACGTGCGCTCGATTTCCCGTGGGAAAAGTGGGCTGTGTTCTTGCACCCGGAGCAACGGCAATGGGTCGAACGTGACTATACGGGGCCGGCGCGGGTGTCCGGTTCCGCCGGAACGGGCAAGACGATCGTCGCGATCCATCGTGCGGTACACCTAGCTCGCACGAATTCCGACGCCCGCGTTCTGTTGACGACGTTCTCAAACACTTTGGCAAATGCACTCCAGAACAAGCTTAGGCGACTGGTGAGCGGTGAGCCTCGATTGGCTGACCGCATCGACGTTCAATCGCTGAGCGACACCGCCTTGCGCCTCTACAAATCGCGTATCGGCAAGGTGGCGATCGTCAGCGACAAGGTTTTGCAGGAGTTGCTCAAGGAATCGGCGGCGGCTGTAGGCGGTCATAAGTTCAGTCTCCGGTTTCTGGTTATGGAATGGGCGCAGATCGTCGATGCATGGCAGTTGGAATCTTGGGAAGCCTATCGCGATGTGGCACGCATTGGCAGAAAAACCCGTCTGCCGGAGGCGCAACGCGTGGTGTTGTGGTCCATCTTTGATCGGGTCCGCGCCGGACTCACCTCTCGGAACATGGTCACTCAGGCGGGGTTGTTCACCGCCCTGGCTGCCGAACTGGCGAAGGCCAAGAATCGGCCCTATGATTTTGCCATTGTGGATGAGGCCCAAGACATCGGCATCGCGGAACTGCGGTTTTTTGCCGCCCTTGGCGCCGATCGGCCGAATGCCCTCTTTTTTGCCGGCGACCCCGGCCAGCGGATTTTTCAGCAGCCTTTTTCGTGGAAATCGCTCGGCGTGGACATTCGCGGACGATCGCGCACGCTGCGGGTCAACTACCGCACCTCCCATCAGATCCGGATGCAAGCAGATCGGCTGCTGGGGCCGAAGGTCACCGATGTTGACGGCAACGACGAAGACCGGAGCGATACGGTTTCCGTGTTCAACGGGCCGCCGCCCGTGATCGAGAGACTGAAGGACGAAAAAACTGAGATCAAGGTCGTTTGTGACTGGCTGAAGGAACGGGCGACAGCGGGCGTATTGCCTCACGAATGCGGTGTCTTCGTTCGATCGTCGGCCCAGTTGGACCGGGCGGAAGCGGCGGTCAAGGAAGCTGGGATGAACTTCAAGGTTCTTGATGAGAATGTTGATACCGTCGCCGGCCACGTATCGATCGGCACGATGCACCTTGCCAAGGGGCTGGAGTTCCGGGTCGTCGCGGTAATGGCCTGCGATGATGAGGTTGTTCCTTTGCAGGAGCGCATTGAGACTGTGGGCGACGACGCCGATTTGCAGGAAGTCTACGACACCGAACGCCAGTTGCTCTACGTCGCTTGTACGCGGGCCAGGGATCATCTGCTCGTTACAAGCGTGGAGCCGGCATCCGAGTTCCTGGACGATTTGACCCGTGACCCACGTTTTGGAAATCGTGGCCATCAGGATTAGTACGAGCAAATAGGAGATTCAAGCATGATCGACAAAGCACTGATTGAAATGACCCGCCTGGAAGCGGCAAAGGAAACAGACAACAAGCTCCGGTGGGACGCGGACATCGACGACACCCGATTCGAGCTGTACATTCCGAAGTGGCGAATCACTCAGCCATGGCCGTCGAGGATCTGGGTGAATGTGGTTCCGCGGCGAGGTGAGGGAGAAGACGAGTCAAACTTGTCGCCGGCAGACGTCAACCAGGACTCGACGCTGACAATCGAACCCATCATCGCCACCGTCAAGAAACTCACAGTCCATAAAAAGACCATCCGCTATTGCCCCGTTGGCGATCTGAAGCAATGGGAAATTGGTGAACCCTACCTCCCATTCGCCCTTACTTATGAAGGAGCGGAAAGACTGCGGATAATCGTCCTGTGGGACATCACTAGCAGAGGTCTGTTCTAAGGCCGGGGCCGGCCGCGATCCAGGCCAAAGGCGCGGGGAGGAGAATATGAGGGTACATCCATCATTCTTAGAGTTTCAAGAATTCATCCGGCGTTGGCTCCCGGCTAATCGTTCGGCTGTTCAATTGGACGGAAATCACTGTTCACACAAGAACCCTGCTACGACCGATGAGGTAAAACTTTCTGACGTGCCCGGTCTTACTCATGTGGTGATCGGGTTTCATGGGGATACGAGGCGCGATGCATTGGAAAGGGTTGCTCAGGGGAAGATTGAAGATTTCATTCTGCTTGGACCTAAACCGGGTGCCACGAATTGGCGTTTCCATCATGCCGCAATCCCCCATAATCTTGCAGAACTGGAATCGGCAGGTGGAATGTTTGCCTATGTTAAGAAATAACCTAGCCGGCGAACGGACCGCCGACGCAGTTCTAGTTTCGTTGCTGGGCGAATGAAAAACGGCCGAGCCTCGCAACTCGGCCGTTGAGTCGATTCGACAGATTCGCCGCCACTTGCCGGCTACTCTTTGATCTTTTCCCATTCGCCCTTGTCGAGCGTGACGGGTGTTCGCGGCTATCAAAAGGAGAGCAGGCGAATATCTACGCCCCCGGAACGTGGTTGATGCTCACAAACAGTCCGTTGACGAAATAGTAGGTGTTGATTCCCCAAGAGATGTTTTGCGTCAGCCCGAATCGTTCGACGGCGATGATCTCCCACGCATCGGGATCGGTCAAGCTGCTGCCCGCCCCCGTCTGGCGAATCGTCACCCGGTCACCCGTGGATTGCAGATTATTGCCGGCGTCAGATGCGTTGAATGCACCGTGGTTCCCTACGCTGGTTACGCTGGCCGCTACCAAAGCGGCACCGTCCAATGGCGAAAGAATCGATACCGCTACGGGCGTGGCACCCGCCGTGGTTGTCGTGACGGTGGCTGCGAAAGTCTTGGCGGTGACAGGCAAATTGCCATCCGGACCTTCGATCGTCGCATCCATCGCGTCGATCGTCCATGTATTGTGCCGGGTGGGGCCCACGCCACTTTCCTCCAGACTCCAGTGGCCGCGGAAGGCCCAACCCTGCTTGCTCTCGTACCACTGAGTGAGCGTGTTGTTTGAATCACTGAGATAGAGGGTTCCGGCCAACGCCGCTTCGACCGGGTTATCATCGCCCGTCAGACTAGCATCGGCGATGTGTAGGTTTTCCGCTCCCGGTCCAAGATCGCCGTCGGTCGTGGAACCGCCGCCACATTGCGCATGCAGGTAGGGTGTACGGCAATGCACGATCAGATACCAAGGGAAGAGTCGCTGCACGCCGTCGCTGCGAGTAATGCCGCCGTAAGGGAAATCCCCCCAGTAGACGGCCCAGCCTTCATCCGGTACGCTCCACTCCGGCGTATTACTGCTGCCAGGCGTGGCGATGTAGCCGGCCCCCAGGCCAATAAATCGCGGCTGCCGTTGCGGAAGTGCCGCATTGCCGAAGAGATAGGCCGGATCGAAGACCACAATCAGCTTGGACTGGTCGTGGTTCGTGCCAGTATAGTCCTGCGGCGTGTAACTCAGTTCCGATCCGGGCCCTGGAGTGCCATCGGCCACTTCGTAGGCCAAGGCACAGCCCGGCGGCTGACTGCCGCTGAGGTTCGGCGCCATGCCGGCTTGCGGCAGCATCCACAAGTTTTCCCAAAGCTGGAATGTGATCGGCCGCGGGGCGTAGCTAAAGACGTATTCCTGACAGACGATTGTTTGGTTGCCAGCGTAACCTCCGCCTGAACCAGGGAATGTCACCTTGGCCGTATAGAGACTGCCCTTGGTCATCCATACGAAAGCACCTGGAGGAACAGGGTTATCGTTGATCTCGCGAGCCCGATTGAGAATGATGTACTTTGTCGAATAGCCCTGCATCGGATAGGCGGCCGACGCATTTTGCGTAGAGGCATCGCCCGTCTGCGTGGCTGTCTCCAGCAGCGTATCACCGGGGAAATACTGGCTGGGTATGGTCCAGTAGGCGGCCTGCCACTGGTAGTAGCGATGGTCTTCGGTCTGCAGATCTGTGTACGATGCTTGCGTCGGCGGCGTGACAAATGCCGAGAGATTCGGCTGGCTAGCCGTCGCGCTCGGCAAGATATTGGGGTTGCCGCCGATGATCGCCCAAAAGCCCTTGTCTGTTGTCGGAACAGAAATTGCGAGACCGGCTGGAGCCTCTGTAATGACGCAACCCGTACCGCTGGGGTTGCTCAGTTTGCGCGTGTTGGCCGACAAGCTGTCTGCAACCTGCGGATTGGGGTCGGCTTGACTTGTTGAATTACGTAGCGTTCTCATGGGGCGTTGAGCATAAACAGGGTATCGAACGGATGGGTTGCTCCATTCACCAGGCCGTTGGCGTTGATCGGCAAACTGGGGTCTTCGGCATCCAGGTACTTGCGACGTGTAGCTGTAGAAAACAGGGGATTAGTGGGCTGCTGGAACGTCATCTCGTACCACCCCGGCAAGCCCTTGGAAGTATTGTTTGCGGCAAAGATGGCGTGCGCAAGGTTGGCGAACATCCCCATCGGCACGCCCATAAACCAATCGCAGTTCCAGGGGATAAAGCACGGGTTCTGTACGGTCTGATCGTAGCTGGTCCAGACGGCCCATGTCGTGCGCCAAGAGAACTTATAGGTAATGTCCCACCACTGCGCCCATGTAGTAGTCGTAGGATTGTTGGCGCCGCCAAGAGGATCCGGCCACATAGGGATGATCCGCTTGATCGGTTCTGCCGTATCAAAGCGGAGAGTGCCGATCGGAAATGTGTTGGTGATCAGGTTCCCGGCATTGTTCGGATCGGGGTAGGCGAGTCCCGGAATGGTCATATTGGCCGGTTTCCAAGCAGATAACCCGTTGATGCGGTTTGTCAACTGCTGGATAGTGGCCCAGGGGACCGAAGGACACATGACGCGACGGATAGTGAACTCCTGCCAAGTCTCGGTAACCAAAATAGCTTGCCCCGCGCCATTTGGTATCTCGACCGGCAACCCCGTGACCAAGTCCTTCATGCAAAAGTCGTTCTGTTCACCTGGCCAGCCATTAGCAGGGAACACGCGGGAGCATGGATAGAACTGCGGATCGAGATAATCGAAAGAACCCGTTGTCTTGCTTGCGGCTGGTCCGTTATAGATGGTACTTAGTGGGCGGTAGATGGCCTCTATATAGCGACCACATTCGTTAGGAACTGTTGGCGGTCCAGAGAAGTTCCCATCAGAGTCTAGGGACTGCGGACCATCGAAGATTATGGGGTTCTTCAGGGCGGATTGGATTGCTGAAAATGTCGTGCTGGTGCCTGCACCGTCAGGGGCCGTAAGCATCATAGATGGTGAACTGGCCACGGCACGGCGGTCGATCGTTGTTTCGTGGGCTTCCACACAATACATAAACGGGTATTCGTAGTCGGCCGCCGGCATGGTCCGGGTGTCTTTGATCGTGTTGCCGCTGACGCCGCCCATCAGGGCGCAAACCACGATCGGCGAGGCGCTGGCCGGTTCGACATAGAACGTCGTGACGATCTCGGCGCCGGTGGTCGTCATCCGTGTGCGGCGGTCGACCGCTTCTAATAGGCTTATCCAGTTAGGCATCAGATCTGGCTCCCCCCCGCCCGCCGATGATCGCCTTTCACGAAGATGCCGTCGCCGGTTATGCTCTTGATATTCATGCTGATCTCACGTAGTAGGCGAGTCATCTCGTCAATGCTGCCCTCGCCGCCGCCGCCAACGGTTGTTGATCCGCCGCCAGAAGCTCCGCCGCCTTCCTCGGTGCCAACGGCAAACACACCACCCAACGCCGATCCGATCTTAGAACCAACGGTGCCGGCAATTGCGCCTCCGGCCAGTCCGAGCGTCGTCTTGGCAACATCGCGTGGCTTTACTTCGCCGCCCGCCAGCGCAGTCCCGAGCAATCCGCCGGCCGCCATACCAATGGAACTGCCTAGCGGGCCGCCAAGAGACCCGAAAGCGTAGCCGACAGCCGAACCGAGATCGCGAAAGGCACTGGCGGCGCCAGCATTCGCCGCCCCCGGAACAGGCGTGGGCGTGGCAGGCGTCGGCTCGCCCCCAGATGGCTGTGATTCGGCAGGCTGCGGTTGAACCGGTGGCGATCCAGGCGTGGGGGCGCCAGGCGGGGCTCCGGGTGGGGGCGGGGGTGGCGTCGGTTCCGGCTCCATGCCAGGAAGATAAGGCGTGCCGGACGAAGTCGGTCGCCCCGGTGACGATCCACTACTGGGGACCTGACCCAGGGGTTGCTTCTGAGGCCATCCGTACTTCGCCCTCGTTTGCCGATCAATTTCCTCCCAGTTGGTAAGGCCGGCGGCAGCGGGGCCGGACTCTGACGGCGATTCAGGCGAGGACATAACTCCATGGTGAACCCATTGGCCTTCGCCCGCTGCCGGGTTTGCCGAATACTCTCTGATTTCCCCGGTTTCGGGATCGATATGCGTTTCGCTGGGCCTGCGATATTTGCGCTCAAGGCGTTGATATAATTCGTCCAGTCCCTTGCTCTGGGGAAAAACTGACGAGATCCCCTTAGATAGATCAACTTCACTAGAAAGCTCCACGGTTCCGGCTTTCGGAAGCGACATGGCCCATGGCTTAGGCTGTGGATTTATCGGTGGATGGGGTCCGGGAGTTTTCGCCACCGCTTAACCTCCTTGCGGAGGTTGGCCGCCCGCAGGCTGGTCAATGGGCGGTTTGCCGAGGGGGGGCTTGCCGACGTTCGCGCGGAGGCGATTCGCCTCTTCAAGAGAACCGCAAACAATTTCCATCCGCTGGATGAAAGGAAAGAGAAGCGGGAAGGCCGCGGCAGAATTCTCGGTTGTGATTACGTCTTCCCCGGTGACCAGAATACAGAGTGTTTTCACGGCCGGCAGCGATCGCAGCGTCTCCAGAAACACGAGTTTTGGCACCACGTCGAAACTCACACCCGCCACGAATTCGCGGGTCGCCACGGCACGGAGATCCTCCGGCAACGCCTGGACCTTGGCCGCGAATTCCACGAAGGGGTTGTGGGCCATGCGCGCTTCGTGGGCGAGCCACGCCTGCCAGTATTCGAGCGCGGCCGGATTGAGGTAATCCGCATTCAGTTCCCGCGATTGGCCGTCGATAGTAAGCGTGATTGTCTTGTTCATTGATTCCAACCCCGCTGATTCATGTAATGCATGTAGCTCTTGTATGACTCTTGGTCATCCGGGAACAAGAAGATCAAGCCATTCCCGCTACCGTGACAGGTCATGCGGATCACGTCACCACGCGCATCCAGCACCGGAATCGCCATTTCCAAAATACATGACGGAGCGACATAGAATCGCTGATCCGCATCGTTTGCCGCGAGCAACGGCTCTTGGGTCACGTCCGCCAGATTCAACCGCAAGGCAATCGTCGCCGCGCCCGCCAGCAGTTCATCAGCCGGGTTGTTGTAGTCGTAGGGGATTTCGCACGAGTAGCGAAAATCGTAGGCCACGCGCCGCCGCGAAATAGCCCCCCATGTGCCACTGTGCGGACACTCGGCTACCAGAAACAACTCCTGAAGCTGCCAGCGGCCGACATCGAGCAAACCGTTTTCAATGCTGCCCTGCGCCTCCGTGCAGTCAGGGCCGGTGAGGTCAGCCCCGAGGTCTCCAGCGCACAGACAGCCGCCGATTCCACTCGGAATCAAACCGCCGGCAGGCATGGGCATTGTGGCGTCCTTTCGCTATCTGGAGGGTTAGGTTGGGGCTCAGGTGGTGACGTAGATCTTGCCGTCGATCTGCACGACACTGCCGTCAAGCGACGGCTGGCAGGTAATTGACGTGATGTTGGCCGCAATCGTCGAAGGCAGCGAGGAGAACACCACGCCGTTCGGCAATCCCGCCGACGGGGCCAGCATGAAGTCGATATCTGTCGAAACGCCCGGCGTGGTGGCCGAAATCGTGTAGGTAGTGCCAATGGTGCTTGTGGAAAAGGTGTTGCCCGCGATTGTAATTGCCGTTCCCGTCCAGGTGACGACCGTCATGCTCACGCCGAAAATCGGCCGACCGACGTGCCGGCCACTGCTGAAGGTGAGGATGATCGCTCCAAGGCTACCGCCTGAGGCGGTTGCACCGATGCCCGCTGTAGCGAGAGCACTGTTGATGTTGCTTTCCAATGTCCCATAGGTGGGGCTGTAAGGAATCGCGCCTGTCGTGACGCCTTCCACCGTGATCGTGAACGTGCCTGCTCCGGTTCCACCGCTATCGACGACAAAAGTATCGTAGATGGCATTGACGGCAGACAAACCCGACGCCCCCTTGAGCTTGAGGATGACCACGGGCACGCCCGTGCCGGCCGTGACGAGCGTGGCAACGAAACCCAGGGTCTGGATGTTCGCGTACGTGATCTCCGTGGGATAGACCTGCTGGTCGCCCGTCGGCGTTGCCGCCAGCGAAATCTGAATGCCACTCGGGCAAATGGGTATATTGCCCAGCGACGGGGCCGGAATGACCGTGCTTCCCTTGATCGTGCCCGTCTGTGGATCGCCGATCGATACCGACACGGTAATGGGTTGCCCTGCTGCCATGATTGAAAACTCCTGTTACGTTGTTACGTAATGCTTCCCGAGATGGGGCCGACCAGCGGGCCGCGGGCCGCTTCGCCGGAAATCGTAATGTCCACCACACCCTCCGCCTGAAGCCCTGGGTTGTTCATGGCGATGAGTGCGGTTCCCTGATAAATCGTTTGCGTAGCGCCGATCTGGAAAATGCACGGCACGCCCGAATTCCCCTGGCCATCAACGGCCGCTTCGATGCCTCCCCAGCTATAAACGCCATTGACCACCGAAACGCCCACAGGAGGATTCGCCGCGTCGAAAAACAGATGGGCTTCGAAGCCCCAGTCCTGGAGTACGCGAACCCGTTGCCGATTGCCGCCTGCCCCCGTGGTCGTCACGTTTTGGTTGATGAACTGCTTGCGCAGGCGGTACTGCGTGGGCTGGAGAATCACTCCGTTGATGGAGATGTTGCCGCCCTGGCCGTCAACAAACGTCATCACGGGGATTGGCATGGTTTCACCTTTACGTTACGGGGACCGGCAGATTCTGGATTACGTTGAAGTTCAGCCAGGTCTCATAATTCCAGCCGGCGGACCAGCCGACCGTGCCGCGGTTCAGTTCCTTGTTTTCCAGCGCCAGGAAGGGTACGCCCATCTTCACCTTGTGGACGAATGGCGAGCCCTGCCACGTCAGCGCCTTGATCGGCTGTTGCCAACCGATCAACGCCCGGAAAATCTCCCATTGGACAGCCAGGATCGATGCGCCCTGCATGTTGTTGCCGAGCCGGTCAAGCTGCTGGGCGTCGGTCGCAATCAGCACCCGCCACTTCACCCGCAGGATGTTCGTGCCCGTGGTCAGTTCCGGTTCCGCGAACGGTTCGCCCGGGTCGATTCTCAGTTCCGGCTTGTCGCTCTGCGTCGCGTGTTCGTCCTTCCGGGGTTCCTTGGTAAATCCAAGCCACTTGATACGGTTGCCGGGGGCGACAAACCCCACTACGCCCTGGGCGTTTTCCAAGGCGTCCCACAGGGCACAGAAAACCAGCGTAAATGGGTCCGTGCTGCTCGATGGGAGTAGGTTCGGCATGGCCAGCCCTTATCCGACAAACACTTGGAATACCGAACCAGGAACCTTGATAACCGGAAGCTCCGTCGTGCCGGCCAAGTGCTTGACCGAGGGCGGATCGTCCATCAGGGTTGCGTAGCTGTATGGCCCTGCAATCTGCTTGAGGGCCTGCAATTGGCCCATCATGTCCTTGGTGATATTGAAGGCCGCCGGCACGGGATAGGTGCCTTCGACGACTTCCCACCACTCCGGATTGAATGCCGGCGTGAAGGTGATCTGGTTCGGTGGGAACCAGAAATCGACGTTGGCGGATTCATCGGCCCCCAGCGGCGTGGCCGCGTTGTACTGAGCGAAGAACGCTTCGGCGACCGGATACCATTTCTTGATGCCGAACGTGCCGTCAGGGATTTCCGTGATCATGGCCGCCTCGGCATAGCGGGCCGAACCGGTCAAGACCTGCTTGACGATGGCGTTGGCGTTGATCCACGGCAGAATGGCTGAGCCGTAGAAGGCATATTCCAGCGGATAGCCGGTCCGCGCCCGGGCAAGCTGCTTCAGGGCGATCATCTGCTCTTGGATGAGGGCCGCGGAATTGCTCCAGAGGGTCGTGTCCACCGTGCCCATGCCCGGTACGCCCGAGAGGATAGCTGCCAGTGTGCCGTAGTTGCAGTAATTCCCGTAGGGCGATGCGGAACTGCCGCCAGTGATTGGCAAGCCGTTAGTTCCACCGGTAATGCTGGCGAAGTCGGCGGAGTTGGTAGCCCACGAGCCGGCAGAGCAAGCCGTCGTGCATTTGTAGACCGTGCCGGAGTACGTCACATACTGGCCTATCGCATAGGCCGAGGATGTCGAATAGGGCAACGGCGTATTGGGAATGCCGAAATCGACCGTATAAGTCGCACCGGTGGCGGACGGCAAAAGGTTGCCCTGACTGTCCCACCAGATTGCACCGTTGGCCAACGCCGAGTAGATACAGGACACGCGCAGGTTCTTGAACAGGTCGCCAAAGACCTCGATCTGCCGCGTGACAGTCTGCAAGCCGAGCTTCTGCTTGATTTCGGCGTCGGGATTGTCCTGGTTCTCGGCTGCGAGATTGGCAAGCAATGCGGCCGGATGGATGCAATGTTCGAATGAGTGCAAGAGGGTCAGTGGCTCTTCCGTCACGCCCGGCAATTCGCGGGCCTTGGAGGGCGAGCCGTACTGCACGATGCGGGCCGTCTGCCGCGTGCCACGGACCTTGAAATAGGTCCCGCGGTTGCCCTCGATCGAGCGCGTCGACTTGTACGCCTCCGCCGGCAAAATGTCTTCCGGGCAGCGTCCGACGACTGATTGGATCATGCCAACCAGGTTCCGCATCCCAAGGATTGCTTCAAGATTCACGGCCATTGGTTTTTTCCTTCGTGCAGGTGAAACAAAAAGAGACCGGCGACTTCTCGCGCGGCCTCCTTTTCAGGCAGCGAAGGAAAAGGCTTCTCGCGGGTAATTAGTCCGCTTCAGCCGTCAGGGTTGCCGGCGATAAATCGCTGGCCTCTCTGATTCCAAAATGTCAAAACGTGAGGGAGTAGGGTCCTGAGTTACGAATTAAAAGTCGTCACGGAAAACGTAGCCGATGCCCACGGCGCGAAGCTGGGCCTTGAGCCAAGCCTGTAATCCCGTGTCGGCGGGATAATTCACGATCTGTGCGGATTCGATGGCGCCGCCCACGAGGGGCTGCGGAAACTGCGCGTTGTAGTAGTTCCCGAAACGGTCCATGATTTCGATGCCGTCTTCCTTCTCGATGAGGCATTTCGGCACCTGGGAACCATCGGCTGGGCAAACGAGCGTGCCGGCGATGAAGATCTGGGAGGGAGTGAATGACTGCGTGGTAATCGTCGTCCCGCTGGCTGACGTGGCGACCACGGTTTGGCTGTTAACACTGGTGGCTAGGCCAGTGTTGGCGGTTGCCGGCCCGTACAAGGTCAAGCTGACGTTCGCGCCGGCCTGGGTAATGAGCCGCTGAACCTCCGTGGCAACCGCCGCCGACACGCTGATAGACGTGGTTGCCGATGCCGGGATCTGTGCGGTCGTCGCGCCGATGATCGAATTGCGGTAGAAGCCGGGATTCGTGGCCGATGCGCCTTCCTTGCCCATCACGAGCCCCGCCTGGAGCACATCGTATTGCGCCGCGCCGCCAACGGTGAGGTTCGTCAGGTCGCGGGACTGCGAGCCGTCAATGACGAGTCCGCCAGGAGCAAAGACCTTGTGGTCCTGACTCCAGTAAATTCGACGGCCAAGGGCGTCCTGTTGCGGACCCCAGCCGGGAAGAGCACCGACTGTTGCGATACCAGGCATGATCTAAACTCCAGAAAAACGGGTGATTCGTTTCGTTCCGCCGTTGCCGGCCTAGTCCTTCATCCCCACGAGGGAGTGCATATACTTCAGGGCCGCCGCCGTTTCGGGGTCGGTCTTGCCGCCGCTCAAACTCAGCGGATTGTCGAGGATCTGCATGCCGCTCGACTCGCCCTGCGTCGGGCGATTGGCGGCCAGAACGGCGAGCGTTTGCTCAAACGTGGCATTCGCCGCCGCGTTGCTCAGGGCCAGCCGCACGGGACCGACACCCGTGAACTGCGAGAGCAGTTGTTTCCGCTGGTGAGCGTTGATCTTCCGCTCGCGCCAGAGGTTCTCGATTTGCATGGTCCGGTTCTGGTTGCTCAGACGGATCAATTCGGGGTGAATTGCAGCGTTGCTCATGGCAGCATGCTTCCTTTTCCTCTTATCGATGTTGGCTTGAATGGCACACCACTTGTCGCCCTGGTTGGAAAGCTCGGTTTCGGGCTTGGATTGCCCTTCGATGTCGGCCGGCGGCGTTTCCTCGTCGAATTCGTCGCCTTCGGCGGCGCCTTGTTCGAGGTCTTCCTCGAAAATGGACAGGGCTGCGTCGATCTTCTTCGCCATCGCCTTGGCGAGCGCAACCCGCTCGTTCTTGTCGGCAGCCGCGCGAATCTTGGGGAGCGACTCCTGCTCGATGGCGTCGATGATCATGTCGATCGGATCGCTGCCAAGTTCGCCATTGTCGCCATCGTCGCCGTTGGGGCCGGCGCCGGCTGGGCTCTCGCCGTAGCCAGTGCCGGGAACGGAAACGCTGGAGGGTTGCGCATCGAGTTTGATTCGTTTTGCCATGATCTTGATCCTTGCTATGGGAATGTTGCTGGCAGCAATTGGAATGAATCCCGTCAGGCCGGTAATCCTCGGGTCCGGGGTCAGGGCCACATGGCGGATGGGCCAGCGATAGCGGTTCCCGTCGCCGTCCTCCCAGCCTTGGCCGTCTTCTCCGGGATCGGCGTAGATGCTGCAATGGTTGCTGGCCGCCAGCTTCGGGGCGTCTTCGCCGTAAAGCTCGATGGTGGCGTCCAGGCCATTGCCGTCTTTGCTCAGGGCCATGTCCGTGACAAAGCCGTGATTCTCATCAGCGCCTGTAGCGTCGTGCCTGTTCGGCACGGGGACCGGCACGCCATGCGACTTCATCGAATGCCAGTCCGAAAGCCACAACTTGAGAGTTCTCGGCGTGACCTCGAAGGGCTGGCCATCGGCCGTCGTAAAGTTTCCGCAGCGGATGATCTGCTTCTTGAAGCGATAGACCGGAACGCCGTTGTCTATCCGCACAGGCTTGCACTTGGCGGGTGGCAAGTCGCTCAGGGCCAGGATGATCGCCTGTTGAAGCGTCGGCCTGGGGGCCTTCACGCGGATTCGACGGGTAGCATTTGCGGTCGCCATACCTGAAGCATAACAGGTTCAGGAATGGCGAAACGAGAACTCCGCAGATTATTGCATGACTTGCTTTATATTGCCTGACTTGCTTGAACTGCGCTATCGGTCAGAGGCCAATCTGCTTCCGATGCCGTCGTCCGGGGTTCTCGAAATGCGGTCGTTTGACGCCCGCCCAGCGCTGGTAGTACCGCCGTCCAGTCACTCATCAGCAGTCTTGTCTTGCCGCACGAAGTGTCCGGTTGGCAGTCGTCCGGCCCGGCAATCACGGCCGCGGTGCGCAGGCCGGACTCGAAATCGCTACCGTGTCGCC
>Ga0181520_10001936_pt1 | contig 40509 bp, 35 predicted proteins | sample PEATcosm2014_Bin_29_FD_132451 | JGI IMG/M metagenome (GOLD analysis project Ga0181520, IMG submission 132451) | Peatland microbial communities from MTU Mesocosm Facility, Houghton, MI, USA - PEATcosm2014_Bin02_30_metaG | ecosystem: Environmental > Terrestrial > Soil > Wetlands > Peat | place... | reverse complement strand
TTACTCTGTTCGAGAAAACCCCCATTTTACAGGCACTTCAGAAGATCGACTCCGGAAACGACTTACCGTGCCCCGCCAAATAACTGAATTTGTTCAGCTTATAGCCGGACAGCAGTGATACGAACAGAATGTGGGTTGCTTTTTTGCCCTCGAATGCATTCTTGTAAAGTGGCTTGCGTTCAAAGATAAGGTTCTTTCCTCGGTTAGCATCTTGATTCTTGCCATGAAATGCCAACAAGGGTTGGGCTACCTCCTCAATGCCAATCTCGGTTGGCTGTACTCTAAACCCCCTCTTTCTCGAATAAATGTGGCCGATTTGATCAAATTCTTGCGCGATGCGATTCTGCTCTGGATCGTTGCTGTATTGATCCCATGTCATTATCTCGTTTTGAGTATTGTTGTATTTTACAATCTCACTGATAGTGTCAGCGTCTGTGCATTTAATAACTCTGCACAGAACTTTAACATTCTTGAGATCGTGCTTTGTTCAGTCAACTGAACCAATGGACCCGGTCGTTTGTGCTCCATTGATAACTGACATCCCAGTTAGCATTGTCCCATCTTTAGTTTCCCGCGTGCCCAAAGTTAACAGGGTAATTCCGTTATTGAAAACCCAGAAATCGAGAGGCTTGACTTCCGCAGACTGCCGGATGCCTGTGTTTATTCTGCGGCGCTTTGTGATTCCGAGAAAACCGCGATAATTCGCCGAAAAAAGAGAATCACCGTATTGCTGAAATAGGCTGTGGAGCCAAACGCCGGGAACTGAAAACACCGATGCTTCCCATTTTGGCCCCGATTCGTTCAAGCACGGCTTTGCGGGGCACAGTATTTCATCCCTAACTTCAATGTGAGAGTCCTGCGTAGTAAAAAGATGCTCAACCTGAAAACTACCGATCTCCCTCGAAATCACTCGTATAGAAGTATCCTCACCCAAAGTCTTCCGAAGGTGGGTGACCGCGGTTTGTAGTTCACGATTGACAGTCACAGATTCAGGAAGATTGTGAACATACAATAGTTCAATTGCTTCAATTTCTCCCTCTTCAATCGCAGTCCGGCATTCTGCAATTATCGGACGCAGCGTCTCAGGCACAAGAGAAACCTGACCCGAAAGTAGCCAAGCTCCTGCGGTATTGAGATCTGAAGCTTTGTTTGCCGGAGCCGAACTTTTGCTGGTCGTCTGGCCGTAGAACCCCTGTGCGAATACGATACGTTTCGTATCTCGATCGATGTATATAAAATCGATTTTCTTGTCATTAGGGTCATCAGTCAGGGCCTCAGACGCTAGAGCTTCTAAGTCCGGTTCTTCAAGGTATAGCCCGAGAGCCCAGATGAGGTAGGCATTGCCCTCGCCAAGCTTATTGATCAAACCCGTATCAGCACGAAATGCTTGCTCGTAAGCCACTTGGGCCTCCTAACATGAAAAACCTGCGTACTATTTTTAACGGGCAGGCCTTACAAATGCAACACAAATCAGATTGATGGTATGCTTGATGTTGCCTCACCGTCATAAACAAAACAAGTATTAGCTTGGCAAAAATCCTCGATGCGCGCGAAGTTCCAGTCGTAGTTCCTCACGCAGAGCCTTGCTCTTCTTAAGGCGAGCGAAGAACTCGTCTAGGAGGCTGACGACGATGGCGTTGACGCTGACGCTTTCGGCTTCGGCCCAGTCTTTGAGTTTGGTGCGGGCCTCTGCGCCGACGTGGAGGAGCTGAGGATTGGTGAGGTCCATGCCAGCCTTGCGGGTCTGCTGAATATCGACTTCATCATGGTCCACATGGTCCAAAGCAAAAAGGACGATCCTGGCCAGATCGCCCTTTACGCGGGATTCTTCAGTGATGGCTTCGCGGAGATCGAGCGGAAGGCGCAGCGTCATTCCCGGCCGGTCTTCCGTCCACCGCTGCCCCTTACGGTTCACCTTGCGCGTTCCACCCCCCGGACGAAGACCTGTCCGTGGGGACCCCGGCGTTGCCGCCTTTTTGGCTGCTTTCTTGACTGACTTCTTGACTGCCACTTGCATCCCTTCCTGCCGTACGGCCAAGCGTTGCCAAAATGATTACGTGTACTGCACCCGGCGCTCACCCTTGACCACGCGCCCGATCACGTAGAATTTTTCCTCGGCGCGGTCGAGCAGATTCTTGGCGCGGGTAAACTTGGCCGCCGGAATGGCCGCGATCAGCCCCACGCCCATATTGAATGTGCGCAGCATCTCCTCGTCGGAGATCTGGCCCAGCGCGCGCAGATGCTCGAAGATGGGCAGCACCGGCCAGGAGCCGATCTCGACCTGCGCCGTCGTGTTTTTCGGCAGGATGCGGGGCAGATTCTCGGTGATGCCGCCGCCGGTGATGTGCGCCATGCCGGTGGTCAGCCCCGCCGTCGTCAGTTTCTGAATCACGTGAAGGTAGCTGCGATGGGTCTTCATCAGAGCCGCCCCGGCCTTTTCCTTGATGGCGGTCACATATTGCGTATGCTTGTAGCCGGCCACCTCGAAGAACAGCTTGCGGGCCAGCGAATAGCCGTTGGTGTGCAGCCCGGTGGAGGGCAACCCGATCAGCACATCGCCGGCCTTGATGCCCGCGCCGGTCAGCAGCTTTTCCCGGTCCACCGCGCCCACGATGAATCCAGCCAGATCGTACTCGCCGTCGGCATAGAAGCCGGGCATCTGCGCCGTCTCGCCGCCGATCAACGCGCAGCCATTGGCCTTGCAGGCATCCGCCAATCCGGTCACCACGCTATCGGTCACTTTGCCGTCCAGCTTCCCGCTGGCCAGGTAATCGAGGAAAAACAAGGGGGTCGCGCCCTGCACGGCAATATCGTTGACGCAGTGGTTCACGAGATCGGCCCCCACAGTGTGGTGCAAGCCCAGCTCGAAGGCCACTTTCAGCTTGGTTCCCACCCCGTCGGCCGAGCTGACCAGAACCGGACTCTTCCAGCGCTGCATATCCAGGCGGTAGAGCGCGCCGAAGCCGCCGATTCCGCCCAGAACGTTGCGGTTGAAGGTCTTCTGCGCCAGAAACTTGATGCGTTCCTTCACGCGGTCTGCGCTGCGAATATCGACGCCGGCGTCGGCGTATGTCACGGATTTGCGCTCGGTTTCTTCAGGCATGATGCGGGCTTTCTGTAGTTGGATTTCCGGGGAACGGATAGCCGAAAGGTATATTTTATCAGGATTTGCGGCAGGCGGAGCGCTTGGGTTGGTTGTATCCGATCGAATCTCCGGCCTGTTAGGGTGGAAGTGTGCGCGGAGGCCGATCAACTGGGGCTTGGGCAGACGCGGACGTTGGTCAGCAAAGCAGCATCCATGGAACCAATGGTCTGTAGCGCGTTTTCGCGCTCTGCAAGGTTCCTACCCGTCACGAGATTCGGCTTGCCCAGTGATTTGCCAGGAGAACCGCAACAGGCATGAAGATAGCGATTCAAGGAGAACCCGGTTCATTCAGCCACGAGGCTGCCCTGAAACTGATCCCCGCAGCGGAGATCGTACCTTGTCCGCTTTCGGCCGATGTCTTTGCCGCGCTCACCGAGGGCGCTGTCGAGGCCGCCGTCATCCCCATCGAGAACAGCCTGGCCGGTTCGGTCCTTGAGCACTTCGATCTGCTGCTCTCCCACGACGTGCGCGTGGAGCGGGAGACGCTGCTGCGCATCCGGCACAACCTGATCGCCCTGCCCGGCATCTCGATCGCCGAAATCGATCGCGTCTTTTCGCATCCGGTGGCCCTGGCGCAGTGCCGGCGGTTTCTGGCCGCGCATTCGTCGATGACCGCGCTGGCCGCCTACGACACCGCCGGCAGCGTCAAGCAGTTGATGGAGTTGCGCGACCGGAGCGCGGCGGCCATCGCCAGCGCAGAGGCGGCGCGTTACTACGGAGCGCAGATTCTCGAAGCCGCGATCGAGGACAACGCGGAGAACTTCACGCGATTCTTTCAGGTGCGGCGCGCCGCCGAAGCCGTTGCCGATCCACAATCGAACAAGATCAGCCTGGCCTTTTCCGTGGAAAACCGTCCCGGCTCGCTGACGGCCGCGCTGGCCGCGGTCTCCGGCTTGGGCACCAACCTCACCAAGATCGAGTCCCGTCCGGTGCATGGCAAACCCTGGGAGTACATTTTCTATGTGGATTGCCAGATTCGTTCGACCGCGGAAGGCGATCGCGCCATCGCGGCCCTCGCTCCCCATTGCTCCATGGTCAGGGAACTGGGCCGCTATCGGGAAGCGGGGCGCTGAGGCGGGACGGGATCGGCTATCGCCGCGAAAAACACTCCCCAGACAACGCAGGAAAAAGCGATAGCCATTTTGCCGAACGGAAGCGCGCGTAGAGCATTTGGGGGGTGTGTAGACCGAAATTTGGTGGGTTTCCCACCCATTCCACGGAAAAACGCGGAATGGGTGGGGCACGGAAGTCTACAGTAAATCGGAAAACGCTCTAGAAGTGATACGCCACGCCAATGGTGGGGTTGTTGATGTTCCAGGTCTTGTTGGTGGTGAAATTAGCGCCCCCCACGCTGCTACCTGTTTGCCCGAAGTTCGGCACCTTGGTGAAGAAGCCGCGATACTCGGCGCGAATGTCGAAGCTGGGGCTGATCTCGTAGGCGATGCCGCCGCCGTAAAGACCGCCGATGGCGATCTGCTGCTTCGTGTTCAGGATTTTGGTTCCGGAGTTGAGGATGGGCAAAAAGACGAACGCGCCCGGACCGGCCTCGATAAACGGATTGAATTTACGAAAGTTGAAGGTGTGGACGTAGGCGCCGGATATCTCCTGGGTGCGGACCAGCACACTGTTGTTTTGGGTGCCACCCCATTGGTAGCGAAAATTGTTCTGATAGGTGATGCCGTAGTTGCCCTCGATGGCGCTGGAGGGCGTGAGCATGAAGCGGTAGCTGGCCAACGCGCCGTAAGCGGGCGAGGTGCTCAAATAGACGTCCGTCGACGAGGCGATGTGCGGCTCGATCAGCGCCGTACCGCTGATGCTGATGTCTTGACGGCTCTCCTGAGCGCGGCCTGCCGCCACGGATACGGCCAGCAGGAATGCAAATAGGGCGATCTTCTTCATTCGGTCCTGAACCTCACGACTGCGCAACCGTCCGGCTGGCAACGAGCTTGTCTATTCCGGCGCGCCGGTTCGAAACGGGCACCGCTCACCGTATTGTAACTGGCCGGAGCGGTCCCTTGCGGAAGCGGCGGGGCCGGAACCATCTCGTGCTATAGACGCGGGAGAGGGCAAAGAGGCATGGTGCGAGCCAAAAACCCTCCAAACCGACAAAAGAAATCGAGCGCGAAAAAAAGATGCGGTTCTCAACGGCTGTGCATTTCAGGCCGATGGCTTCCCTCACTGTTTTTGCGTCCTCTGCACCGCGCGCACCCCGCCGACTCGGCGCAACCCCATCACCATTTTGTTGAGGTGGCGAACGTCTTCCGCCTCGACGAGAAACTCGACCTGGGCTTCTCCGTCCTCGTCCTGGCGAATATCGACGCCGCGAATGTTGGTATTGTCGTCGGAGATGACGGCAGTCAGTTCCTTCAGCATTCCGGGGTGATCGTCGCAGAAGACGGTGATCTTGACCGGGTAGCGCTGCGGCTTGCCCGCCGACTGGTCGCCGACCAGCGCCCACTCGACGCCGATGCGGCGATCGCTCTCGTACAGCAGGTTCTGCACGTTGCTGCAACTGCGCGCATGGACGGCCACGCCCTTGCCGCGGGTGACGTAGCCGATGATCTCCTCGCCGCGGATGGGGTTGCAACATCGGGCCCGGTAGACCAGCAGATCGTTGTGGCCCTCCACCTGGAGGGATTCCGAGCCGGTCAGGTGCAGTTTGCGCACCGCGTCCGACATTGCCGCCTCGCCGCCCGGCTTTACCTCCGCAAGCGGTTCGGCCTCGCCCTGGGCGCCGATGCCCGGCACCAGTTTGTTGAGCACCTGATGCGCCGAGTGCTTGCCCAGGCCGAGGCCCGCCAGCAGGTCGGCGGCGGTGGCCACACCGTATTCGTTGGCGATGCGCCCCAAGTCCTGGTCGGCGATCTGGCTCATCGGCACTTTGAACTTGCGCGCCTCGCGCTCCAGCAGCTTGCGCCCGATCTCGACGGCGCGGCGGCGCTGATCCTCGTTGAGCCAATGCTTGATCTTGTTGCGCGCGCGCGGACTTTTTACGAAGGTCAGCCAGTCCCGGCTGGGCTTGTGATCCTTCTGGGTGACGATCTCGACGATGTCGCCGGTGTGCAGCTTGGAGCGCAACGGCACCATGCGGCCGTTGACCTTGGCCCCCACGCAGGTGTGCCCCACCTCGGTATGGATGATGTAGGCGAAATCGACGGGCGTGCCGTCGGCCGGAACCACCACCACCTTCCCCTTGGGCGTGAAGGTGTAAACCTCGTCGGGATAGAGGTCCATCTTCAAGCTGGAGAGGAACTCGTTGGGGTCGGTCATCTCCTTCTGCCACTCGACCAACTGCCTGATCCAGTTCAGCCGCTCCTCGTCGCGGGCGGTGATGGCCGCGTCGCCCGCCTTGTACTTCCAGTGCGCGGCTATGCCTTCTTCCGCGATGCGGTGCATCTCCTCGGTGCGAATCTGCACCTCGAATTGATGGCCGCTGGTGCCCATCACAGTGGTATGCAGCGATTGGTAGCGGTTGGCGCGGGGCATGGCGATGAAGTCCTTGATGCGGCCCGGCACCGGCCTCCACAGGGTGTGAATCAGCCCGAAGACCGCGTAGCACGAGGCCACGTCCTGGGTGATTACGCGCACGGCCAGTAGATCGTAAAGCTGATCGAAGGAGACCTTGGAGCGTTCGAGCTTCTGGAAGATCGAGTAGATGCGCTTGATGCGCCACTCCACGCGGGCCTCGATGCCGTTTTCGCGCAACTGCTCGACCAGAGTATCCTCGACGCCGTGCAGAAACTGTTCGCCCTCGATGCGGCGCGCCTCGATGGCTCCCGTGACCTGCTCGTAACTCACCGGGTCGGTGTAGCGGAAGGCCAAGTCTTCCAGTTCGCCGCGCACCTTGCCCATGCCCAGACGGTGAGCCAGGGGCGCGTAAATATCCATCGTCTCGCGGGCAATAGCCTCCTGGCGCTCCGGTTGCAGGTGCTCCAGGGTGCGCATATTGTGCAACCGGTCGGCGAGCTTGATGAGCACCACGCGCACGTCCGAGACCATGGCCAGAAGCATCTTGCGCACGTTCTCCGCCTGACGATCCTCTCGGTTGGCAAACTGGATTTTGTCGATTTTCGTGACGCCTTCGACGATATGCGCCACCTGGAGGCCGAAGCCGGATTCGATCTCCTCGCTGGTGGCGGGCGTATCCTCTACGGCATCGTGGAGCAGGCCAGCCGCGATGGCCGTCGCGTCCATCTTGATCTCCGCAAGCACCTCGGCCACCTCGAGCGGGTGAACGATGTATGGCTCTCCGGAGGCCCGCATCTGGCCTTCGTGATGGTTGACGCAGAACTCCCAGGCTTTGCGGATGAGCGCCACGTCGTCGCTGGGCCGGTTGGCCTTGACTCGCTTGAGCAGAGCCTCCAAACGCCGGTCGATGGCGCTCCGATCCACCAACTTGCGGTCCAGCTCATGCGTCGCCAGCTCCAACTTCCCCGCGAGATTCGAGGGTGCCCCGGGAACTCCTTCCGGTATGGGCTGCCGGACTGTCGCCATACCCCATTATAGGCCGCTTTCGACTGGCGCGGAAGAATCGAGAGCGGCCATATTCATTGGTCGAACTTCAAGCAGTTCCAGGTCACGCCTTCGCCGATGGCGTTGTTGCTTGCGAATCCCTCGTAAAAGTGCTCACTCGGCGTGGGATTGCTTAGGGAAAGCGCGACTTCGAAGTTCGACACGGCCGCTTTATCGTTGAATGCGCTTGGCCCGGAGGCGCCGGTTATATAGCACCAGTATTCGTTCGTGCTCACTCCGGCGGACGTGGCGGGGATAGTGCAAGTTTGTAGAGGTTGAAACACATTATCCTCGCATTCGCCCCCTCCCATCGGGTAATAAATCCACGCGAAGCCCGGTTTCGTGTACCCAGTGCAGAAGGCGGATGTCGTCATCGGAAAGCCGGGGTCGGTATACGCCTGGAGCTGGGTTTGACCTGCGAGGATTGGAGGCACCCCACCTAAATTCGCCCCTACAAAGGGCGGACCTACCGGCCCACCCGTCGCCGTATATTCCGGCGCCTCCGAAATAGCGCCCTGCACCCCCGCCCAGATGCACGCATCCGCGGGACCGCCGATATTCCCGGTAGACGAAGCGGGGGTGCCGGTCCCGGTAAGGGAGTGACTCGAACCCACCGCGTCCGAAATGGGAGGCAGATGCGTGAAATCCCTCAAGTAAACGCAAGTCATGGCAATGACCGGAGGGTGGGGATTGGTTGCCAACGCTTTGACGTAGACCCCGTAATATCCGCTCGGTTCGACGATGATTTTGGCGACCGTCTTGGGGTTGGTGAACTCTCCCTTCAACGAGTACACGCCGCACAATCCATAATCGGCCGGGTTAACTGGCTTAGGGCCGACCGGCCCTGGCACATTCCAGACCAGATAGCCATCCCCCGCCGGCGTCCCCTTTTGCTGCTCGCTGCTGGAAACTATGATGGGCAGCACCGCCCAGGCGGAAACTCTGGTGAATGTCAGACAGAGCGGAAGGACGATCCGCGCTATCGAAGTCCTTGCCGAACGCATGATTGGTGTGAAGCGCCTTTTCATTTTTCCCCTCCATTTCGAGTTTCCAGTTGAATGCTCCTAGGCGCGCCAGAATGACGGCGCGGGTACGCGGTGCGCGGCATCGTGAAACGCGGCCACTCTCGTTGCCTGAACCGCAAGCGGTCCAGCGCAAGCCGATCTTCGTCGAATGGAAGTAGGCAGGGACGCCGCCCATTGTTTCGATGGCGAGCTCGTGGGGAAGAGCTGGCAGACTTGATTCCCTATTGCGCCGTTCAGAGAACGTCAGCATTCGTTCGAGTCGACACTCGGATATTCCAGCGTCCCACCCGTTTCCCTTTTCAAACGGCTTGAGTGTATTACCGCAATTTCTCGGCATCTTCCTTTTATCCATTTGTCGTCGCGTCCAGTAAGTGCGGATTTGCCGTTGGCTGGGAGCCGCGGCGAAGAACCCGCCCGGCGATTCCTATCCGCAATCGAAACGTTCTACAATCGAGCCATGAGAGCAACCGTTGGGGTCTCCGGCGGAATCGCCGCCTACAAGGCGGCCGAGTTGGTCCGCGCCCTGCAACGCAAAGGTCTCGAAGTTCACGTCGTGATGACCGAGGCCGCCTGTCAGTTTGTGCAGCCGCTTACCTTTGCCGCGCTTACCGGTCACAAAGTGGTCACCGGCCTCTGGGACGACGCCGACGCCGGCGCCTACAACTCCTCCATCGAGCACATTGCCGAAGCCCAGTGGGCCGACGCGCTGGTCGTCGCACCGGCCACCGCCAACATTCTCGCCAAATTCGCCCACGGCATCGCCGACGATTTCCTCACCACGCTCTATTTGGCCACCCAGGCCCAGGTGGTCGTCGCCCCGGCTATGAACGTGAATATGTGGGAGCACCGGGCCACCCAAGCCAATCTTGAAACCCTTCGCCAGCGCGGGGTCCGCATCGTCGATCCCGGCACGGGAGAACTGGCCTGCGGCATGGTGGGCGCGGGCCGCATGGCCGAACCGGCCGAGATTGCCGAGGCCGTCCTGCTGGCCCTCGACCGCCGCCGCGATCTTGCCGGCGAAGTCGTTCTGGTCACCGCCGCCGGCACACGCGAGGCTCTCGACCCCGTTCGCTTCCTGGGCAACCGCTCCAGCGGCAAGATGGGCTACGCCCTGGCTGAGGCCGCGCAGAGCCGCGGAGCCAAGGTGATCCTGGTCAGTGGACCCTCCGCCCTGCGCCCGCCCGCGCATTGCGAACTGATTAGAATTACCACCGCCGACCAGATGCGCCACGCCGTGCTTGCGCGCATGGACGAGTCCACGCTCATCGTCAAAGCCGCCGCCGTCGCCGACTATCGCCCCGTCAACGTTTCCGAGCGGAAGCTCAAACGAACAGGCCCCATTACCGTCGAACTCGCTCCCACGGAGGACATTCTGGCCGAGGTCGTCCGCCGCCGCCGTCCCGGCCAGCTCATCGTCGGCTTTGCCGCCGAAACCGACGATCTGTTGACCAACGCTCGCGCCAAGCTCCTGCGCAAGGGCGCCGACGCCATCGTCGTGAACGACGTGGCCGCCGAGGGTTTGGGCTTCGATGCCGACAACAACGCCGCCACCTTCCTCACCCTCACCACCTCCATCGAGCTGCCGGCGATGCCCAAGCGCCAGCTCGCCGACCGCATTCTAGACGAAATCCTCGCCCTGCGCCGTCCCCAGTCGATGGTGCTCGAACTGGACGATCAGGAGGACAAGAAGTTCCGGCTGGAAAGACTGAGACAAGATCGGGCGCGCAAAGAGAGCGATCTCCCTGATTCCGTTCTTCCCGCCGTCCGCCGGCAAGTTATGGTCGAGTAGAGATTGTTTATCGAGCGGCAAATTTATCAGGAGCAAGCAGCGTTGGCCTCTCAACTCGATTCCGCATCCCGCGAAGCCCTGCTGGCCCGCGTCCGCTTCTACCGCGATCTTGGACTTACCGAGTTCTATCGCCGTCCCGTGGACCCCGCGTTGCTGGCGCAGCTATCCGCCGTGCCGGAAGCAGTTCCATCGCTAACTCAGAGTTCAGATTCTCCACCTTCAGATACTCCCTCTATATGTCATCCTGAGCGAGCGCAGCGAGTCGAAGGACCTGCGTTTCGTCTTTCCTGCAACAGCGCAGGCGACCAAGAATCTCCACCCGATAACATTTCCCAGCCCATCCAATCCCAGGAGCGCCAGCCCATAACTAATTCAAGAAAAACCCCAGCCCCACCGCAGGTGGCGCAGGAGGCCCTCCAACTTATCCGCGACGAGATAGGCGACTGCACCCGCTGCCCGCTGCACAAGGGCCGCAACCGACTGGTCTTCGGCGACGGATCGCCCAACGCGCGCCTGATGTTTGTCGGCGAAGGCCCCGGCGCCGACGAGGACGCGCAGGGCCTTCCCTTCGTCGGCAAGGCCGGCCAATTGCTCAATAACATGATCGCCGCCATGGGCCTTCGCCGCGAAGAGGTTTACATCGCCAATGTGGTCAAGTGCCGCCCGCCCGGCAACCGCGTTCCCGCGCCGGAAGAGGGCGAGACCTGCTCTCCGTTCCTCTTCCGCCAGATCGATGCGGTGCGTCCCCAGGTTCTGGTAGCTCTCGGAGCCACCGCCGCCACTTATCTCTTGGGCACGCGCCAGCCCCTGGCCGGCCTGCGCGGCCGCGTCCATGCCGTGCGCGGGGCGCAACTCATCGTCACTTATCACCCAGCTTATTTGCTCCGCGATCCCCGCCAGAAGAAGGAAGCCTGGGCCGATCTGCAAATCGCCATGCGCGAGTTGGGATTGAAACCGCCCGTCAAGGGATGAGAAGAATTGTTCATCGATCGAGAAGAAGTGGGGTTTTCGACGAAGGAAGCTAACGGGGCGCAAGGCAAGATAGACTGAGAGAAGCGGGATGCTTCCCGAGTTTCGAGATTGAATTGAAACGTATCGCCATACTCGGTTCCACTGGCTCCATCGGCCAGAGCGCCCTTTCCATCGTCGCGCAGTTCCCGGATCGCTACTCTGTCGCGGCGCTGGCGGCCGGGCGCAACCTCGACGAGGCGTACGCGCAGGCCGTTCGCTGGCGGCCACGGGTGGTCTCACTGGCCACGGAAGAACTGGCCGCGCAGCTCTCCGCGCGGCTGCGCAAGGCCGGAGTTACCGGCATCGAAACGGTCTACGGAACCGCGGGGACAGTTGCCTGCGCGACCCTGCCCGATGCGGACTTTGTGGTTTCGGCGATTGTGGGCGTGGCGGGGCTGGAGGCTACCCACGCGGCGATTCTGGCGGGAAAGCCGGTGGGCCTGGCCAACAAGGAGTGCATGGTGGCCGCCGGCGAGATTCTCACCCGCGCCGCCCGTGAGCGCAACGTTCCCATCCTGCCCATCGACAGTGAGCACAACGCGATCCATCAGTGCATGAGAGTGGGCGCGCGCGCCGAGGTGAAGACTGTCTGGCTGACGGCCTCGGGCGGGCCGTTCCGCCAGACGCCGCTGGAGCATTTTGCAAGCATTACGCCGGAACAGGCGCTCAAGCATCCCACCTGGGTGATGGGGCGGCGGATCACCATCGACTCTGCGACCATGCTCAACAAGGGCTTGGAGATTATCGAGGCCTGCCGGCTCTTCGACGTGCCGCCCAGCCAGGTGCGGGTCACGGTGCATCCGCAGTCCACGGTTCACTCGCTGGTGGAGTATGTGGACGGCTCGATTCTGGCGCAGATTTCGGTGACCGATATGCGGCTGCCCATCCTTTACGCGCTGGCCTTCCCGGAACGGCCCGCCTCGGCGCTGACCTTCGATCTGGCCGCGCTGCGCCACCTGGACTTCGAGCCGCCCGACTTCGAGCGCTTTCCGTGCCTGCGTCTGGCTTTTGAGGCGGCTGAAAAAGGCGGGGCGCACTGCATTGCCCTGAACGCCGCCGACGAGGTTGCCGTGGAAGCCTTTCTCGACCGGCGCATCCCGTTCACTGGAATCCCGCGTACAATTGAAGCAGTGCTCGCTTCCACGCCCGAGGCGCACCCCGCCACCATTGCCGAGGTGCTCGTCGCGGATCGGGAGGCGCGCGAATCGGCCCGCGCGCTGGCGGCATCAACGGGATGCGCGGTAGGCTGAACGCAAGGCGCTCGATTGAGGTCGCAACCGTAACTCTATGATCGATTTTCACCATCTGTTAGTCACCGTCGTCGCCTTTATCGTGCTGATCGGACTTATGGTCATCGTCCATGAGTTCGGCCACTTCGCTGTTGCCAAGCTGTGCAAGGTGCGCGTGGAAGCGTTTTCCTTCGGCTTTGGACCGCGCCTCTTCGGCTACAAATACGGCGATACCGATTACAAGGTCTGCCTGCTGCCGCTGGGCGGCTTCGTCAAGATGACGGGCGAGGCGCCGGAGCAGAATCTCGAGGCTCCCGGCACACATACTGAAGCGCCGACAGACGACCCCGGAGCCTTCACCGCCCATCCGCGCTGGCAGCGGATGCTGATCGGCCTGGCCGGTCCGGTGGCCAACTTCCTGCTGGCCTTCGCGCTGATGCTCTTCTATTTCAGTTGGATCAACGAGGTACACGACGATGTGAAGACCGCCACGGTGGAGTGGGTCGTCCCCGGCTCGGCGGCGGCGCAGGCCGGCTTCCAGGTCGGCGACGCGATTCGCCGCTTCGAGACAGTGGAGAATCCCGATTGGTCGCTGGTGGAAACCCGCGCCGTCTTGAATCTGAATCAGAGCGTGCCGGTCACCGTGGATCGTGGCGGAAAGACTCTGCAACTCTCGCTTCATCTGCCCGCCGAAGTGAAGGGCCAGGAGTTCAAGCTGGACAAGACCGGGCTGATGTTGCAGTATCTTCCCGGTCCCATCGTCGTCGAGGAAGTCACCGGCAACTCCCCGGCGGCGCAAGCCGGCCTGCGCGACGGCGATGCGATTGCGGCCGTAGATGGCCACGTATTTCACACCGTCATTCCCATGCAGTCCTATCTACAAGACGGAAAGGGCAAGCCGGTTGCGCTCACCGTGATCCGCAACGGAGCGACGCTTGCGCCCCTAGTGGCGCATCCGGCCATGATCGATTCCGCTTGGCGGCTAGGCATTCTGGAAGCCGATCCGCCCGGCCACCCGCAACCTTTGCCCTTGCCCGCCGCCGCGGCCAAGGCCCGCCAGTTCTGCGCGGACAATTCCTTCCTTATCCTGGAAGTCTTGCAGCGAATCTTTACCCGCAAGGTTTCGGCCTCGCAGCTTGCCGGTCCAGTGGGGATCGCGCGCATGGCCGGCCAGGCCGCGGAGATGAAGAGCTGGTCGCCCAAGTTCGGACTGGCCGCGGAGATCAGCCTCAACCTGGGCATTCTCAACCTGCTGCCCTTCCCGATCCTCGACGGCGGCATGATCTTTCTGCTGCTGATAGAGGGCGCCATCCGCCGCGACATCGACACCAACGTCAAGGAGCGCATCTATCAGGCCGCCTTCGTGGTGCTGGTCGCTCTGTTTGCCTTCATCATCTTCAACGACGTGACCAAGCTGCCGATGTTTACGCATCTCAAGCCGTGATAAACAGGGATCGGAGTCAGAGGTCAATAGGCGGGATTTGGTTGCGCAGATTCGTATGCGAAAGGGTTGATTGAGTTTTCCGCGCGGGATGGTCAATATTCTGGGGCGCAATGCGAAGAGCCGTCCAGATTGCGATATTGGATGATCTGCATATCTAAAACCGAATGTTATATAATTCTCTCGAATTTTCAAAGTCATGGAAAGGACGCTTGAGTGCCACCGCAATTGCCGCCGCCACCCTATCCTGCTCAACAAGCACCTGCTTCCGCCAAGACCTTTAGTCAGTACGCCGAGAACAAGATGTGGGAGTTGTTCAAGCACCATGACGATCAAGTTGGCAATCGGTATCCCGGTGACCATCAGGGAAAAAGCGTTACCGACTGCACGATTTACGTTTGTCAGACCCTGGAATACGCTTTCGAACAGATGGGTCAAACCGACCGATCAAGAGTTATCCACGGTTTTCGGACAAAATCCGGTAGAGATATGGCGCTATATTTAGTAAGCATTGGCTGGAACGCCTACTATTGGAATCCAGACGTGAAGAATCCTCGCGACGGGGATCAGGAGCATCCATTTGCTTATCAGCAAGCTCTGAAGAACAAGCATTACAAAAACGTACCAGTTGAAGACAAGATGATCGTCAACTACAATCTCACTTCACACGGGCGCAGACAGAACGATATGGATGCATTCAATAAGCTATCCAGAGTCAGGTTCGCCTATGTACTGGCGAGAGGAGCAACGCACAACTTTCTTTTGTCCTATGGCATGGTTTTCGAGGTGCATTGGGACAAGATCGGAGACGGCCTGTACGAACGAAGCCCGTTCTACACCTTTGAATGGTTGGACGGAGTGGTGGTTGTTCCTCCCGATGCGGGATTCTCCCTATGAAGAGCGAGTATAAGTGGCTGGTCATCCTCGCTGCTGCAATGTTCGCTCTATGCGCGTTGCCGGGCTGTTCAAAAAAGAGCGCGCCCGTCGATTCGAGTCATGCCAAGCGATCCGGGGAAGATACTGGTTTCACACTTGAGTCAGTTGACGACCACATTCATCTCCTGCAAACCGAGGAAAACACGAAATACGGATTGGCCGTCCTTTATTATGGCGAGGTATACCACTGGGAAAATGGCACCCACACGAACTTGATCGAATACTTGACGATCAAAGACCTCCAGCACGGAACCGAAATTCGCTACTCTCCTATCGACCCTTCAAGCCTTGATGACCCACATGGTTATTTTAGTGGCGTATGGTCGCCAGACAAGGAGCTTCTGGCGCTTCCTTTGGGACGTTGGGAAGGTTTCGGCATCATGCGTTCCTCCGAGGTAACAAAACGTATCGCTAAAGGAAGATTCAACGATACGATTCGGGTAAAAGTGAAGGATGAATTTGGCGGTACCTGTCTTTGGCACGAATTCAGCGGTTGGAAGAGTCCAACCTCATTCGATTTCACGGCCGGACTCGACACCGGTATTCCATTCAGTTATTCCGTTCCAGACCATCGCTTGACGGTCAGAGAGAAACTCAACGATAACTTCGTAGGTGTGAACTCGAAAGGTAAGATTCCCATCGCGCATTAGTCGTCTGCGGAAGTACAGGGAAGGCTGAACAGCGGAGAGTTTTGTCAGTTTCCCGGTATCGCGCGAGTCAAATTGGGAGTTGCAGACGCAACTGGAAATCGTACGCGCACCCAAGTTTGGAGAAAACGCACTTATCTATGCAGCTGCGAGCTTGAGCCGCGAAGTGGGCAAAATACTCTTTGCCTTTCTAGAATCTCTCAAAAATCCCAGCGGCAGAGCTTCTTGCAAGATTCCCTACCACCGGTGAGGGCATCGGCAATCGAGGCATTTTCACGCTTCGAGAGCAGGTCGGGATGACATTGACAACTCAGGGTGCGCCACCTGGCGACGGGAGTGGATTCGGGTTACGATGCAATAGAGAACGATGGAGTCCACGATTATCCCGACCGATTCCCTGCCATCCGGCCTGCGTAACCGGTTCGCGGCGGCATATCGCATCCTGGAAGACGCTATCGCTGCCCGCGCCTTTCCCGGCTGTGCCTTTGGCATAGTGACTCTAGGCAATTCCGGCGACGCGGCGCCGCTCCAGGACGCTCTGGGCCGCTTCACGTACGACGAGGACGCGCTCGCGGTCACTTCCGAAACAGTCTACGACGTGGCCAGCCTGACCAAGGTTGCGGCTGCAACGGCGGCGGCCATGTTGCTCAACCAGCGCGGTTTGCTCGATCTGCATAGGCCGCTTTGCGATTTTCTGCCGGGATTTGCGGCGGGCCGCGCACCGGGCGACGGCGCGCGCCGCGTCAAGGTGCATCACCTGCTGGCGCACAACTCCGGACTGCCTGGGTACCGGGAGTTCTTTCGCTCAGTCGGGACGCCATCGGCTTTGTATCGCGCCTGCCTGAAACTGCCCCTCGAAGCCGAACCGGGGACACGGGTCGAATACTCCGATCCCGGCTTCATCCTGCTGGGGAGGGCGTTGGAGGTTTGCGTCGGCGAGCCTCTGGCCACCTGGGTTCAGCGCGAGATATTTCATCCGCTGGGAATGGCGTCCACCTGCTTTTGTCCCGCGTCCGAGGCGCGGCCGCTGATTCCTCCCAGCGAGGAAGATACGACGCTGCGCCATCGCCGAATCCAGGGCGAGGTTCAGGACGAGCACGCTTGGCTGCTGAAGGGAGCCGCGGGCCACGCCGGGGTCTTCTCGAACGTGCCGGACCTGCTGCGTTTTGCGGGCGAGATTCTTGCCGCCGGGCGCGAAGGCGGAGGGGGTGGCGCGCGGCCGCGACTTTTCCACGCACCCGTTGTTGAGCGCTTTGCCGAACGGCAACCCCCGGAGGGCAGTTCGCGGGCGCTGGGCTGGGACACTCCATCGGAGAATTCCTCATCGGGTCGCTATTTTTCGCAGCGTTCGATCGGGCACTTGGGCTACAGCGGCTGTTCTCTGTGGATCGACCGGGAGGCGGGGATCGCGGTGGCGCTGCTGACCAACCGCACCTGGCCCGATCGGCGGAGCCAGCGCATCCGCGAGGTGCGGCCAGCCTTTCACGACGCGGTTCGAGAGGCCTTGCGGCTCTCCCGCGACGGCCATCCCATTGCGATGGCGCCAGGATAGAATTCTCGCCGGCGTTGACCGATTTACAGATACAATCAATAGTTGGGGACAGACGCGATGGTAACCAGCTCGACGATGCAGGAAACCGCCTGCGCGCAGGGGAACGAGACTAAGAAAGACCCGGTTTCCCTGCTTCAACAACTGATTACGGAGAGCCAAAACGAGGCTTCGCAGGGCTTCGACACCAAGTCCGCGCTGGAGATCGCGCGCATCATCAACCATGAGGACGCGAAGGTCGCCGGGGCGGTGAAGAAGGGGATAGCGGAGATTGCCCAGGTCATCGACCAGGTGGCGCGCAGTATGCGCGACGGGGGACGGTTGATCTACATCGGGGCGGGGTCGAGCGGTCGCATCGCGGCGCTGGACTCCTCCGAGTGCCCGCCCACCTACTCGACGGCACCGGGACAGGTGCAGTACATCATGGCGGGCGGGCCCAAGGCGCTGGCTTCGGCCGTCGAGGTCAACGAGGACTCGGAAGAGCTGGGGCAGCGGGACATAGCCCGCCGCCGCCCCACGCGCAAGGACGTGGTGGTGGGCATCTCGGCATCGGGCCGGACTCCTTATGTGGTGGCGGCGGTCGCCTACGCCCGCGCCCGCGGAGCGTTTACGGCGGGGATCACCTGCAACCACGAGACGCCTCTGGCCGGAGCCGCCAATATCGCCATTGTGACCGATGTCGGTCCCGAAGTCATCTCCGGCTCCACGCGCATGAAAGCGGGCACCGCGCAGAAGATGATTTTGAACATGATTACCACCGGCGCGATGACCCGGCTAGGCTATGTCTACGAGAACCTGATGGTCAACGTGCATATGCAGAACTCGAAATTGGTCGAGCGCGGCATCCGCATCCTGATGTGCGCATGCAATATCGACCGCGAGACCGCCGTGCAGACGATCAAGAGCGCCGGGCGCAGCGTACCGGTGGCCCTGGTGATGCTCAAGGCCAAGGTGGACAAGCCCGAAGCCGTTCGCCGCCTGGCCAAATCCGACGGCAATGTCCGGCTGGCGATCGAGGACAATGTGTTGGAACTGTAAGGACTTACCTATTGATCGCTCGTCTGGATCGAAGTCCCGATCCTTTTCGCCGGGGATCGAACCGCATCGACCAACGCCCATAACGAGACTGGCACAAAGATCGCTTCTGCCGAGCACAAGATCGCATGGCGATTTATCGAATCGCCTCGAATTTCTCCCACGGCAGTTTGCAGACCGGGCAGCGCTCGTGCTCTTCCGGGGTCTCCGAGGTGTAGCCGCACACCGCGCAAACGTAGAAGTCGCGGGCAGCGCCGATCCATGAGTCTTTCTTTCCGGCTTCCAGCAGGGCGATGGCCTCGGCGTAGAGGCGGGCGTGAGTCTTTTCGGCCTCAGCGCCCAATGGAAGGTGCGGATGGCAACGGTATTCTGGCGCTCCGTGGCCTCGGCCAGGAAGCCGGGATACATGGTCTCGATCTCGTAGGATTCGCCGGCGAGAGCGGTTTTCAGGTTTTCCAGCGAGCTTTTCACCGCGACGGGATGAATCTCGCAATGGGCCTCGCCGCCCAGTTGCTTGAGGACGCGGGCGTGGTTGGCGGCGTGAATCTGCTCGGCGCAGGCGGCGGCGCGAAAGAGACTGGCGGCCCCATGCAAACCGTCCTCGTCGGCTTTGACGGCAAAGGCGGTGTACTTGGCGTGGGCGTTCGACTCGCCCTCAAAAGCAGCCAAAAGATTCTGAATGGTAACGGCGTTTTCCGCGACGATTGCAGGCATGGACGATCCTCCTTACTCCGTTCCAAGCCTACGGGCGCGGAGAGAGCCGCGCTGTGACGCTGGTTACAAGCGGTGGAGACTGATCGCGCGGATTTTTTGAGGCCGGGAGTCGGTTTCCGGCGGAAATGCAATACACTGACGCCATGCCAGTAGTGTTCCGCGAACGCGGCTTCCGGTTCTTCTTTTATTCCAATGAAGGTTCGCCGCGAGAGCCGCTTCCCATTCACGTAGAGAGGGACAGCGTGGAGGCTGAATTCTGGCTGGCGCCAAAAGTGCGAGTCGCTTACAATGACGGATACGACGCACGAACGTTGCGCGAGTTGCAGAGCTTGGTCGAGGCGAACCGGAACCGGATTGCGAGGGCGTGGAATGAGCATTTCGTGTAGTCCAGTGCGCGTCCGCTTCGATGCCGATAGCTTCTGGGTGGAGTTGAGCGACGGCCGTACGCTCGGTGTGCCGCTGGCATGGTTCCCTCGCCTGTTGCACGGCACCGAGGAGCAGCGCGAACAGGTGCGGATCGGCAGCCGAGGTTTGCATTGGGATGCTTTGGACGAGGATGTCTCCATTGCCGCTCTTCTCGCCGGATTGGGTGACCAGAGCGCCCCGAACAAGACCTTCGCGGCATAGAGCGCGCATTGCGGAACTCGATTCCGAACTCTTCACAGGATGAATATGCGTCGTCGGCTACGGGTGGCCTATCGCGCGGATGTGCATCGAATCGGGTCGGCGTGGCATCCTTAAAGTGCCGAATCCCAATCCCGCCCACGCCGAGGGCAGCTCTCCCGCGGCAAGCGAAGCGAAAAGTGAACGAGTTGCCGACCGCGGATTGTTATTCCATTGACGTGGCGCCGGGGTTGCACCGGCTCTTCCTCGACTATTGCGCGGGCAATGCGGGCGCGTTGCGGTTTTACGCTTCGGAGTCAGCCGGGAGCGGCCCCGGCGGAGGCTCGGCAATCGCTCCAGATGGATGGCAGAGCCGTCCGCCCATTCCGTCTCACTGGCCGGGGTTGCTGCGCCTGCTGGCGGAGCAGAACCCATCGCCGGCGGCTGAGCCGGCTCTGAGGGCGCTTGGCAAGGGCGCCGGAACGGTGCTGACCGGGCAGCAGGTGGGACTCTTCGGCGGGCCGCTGTTTACGCCGTACAAAGCGGCGACGGCTGTGGCGCGCGCGCGGCAGGCTACGACGGCGGGACGGCCCCATGCGGCCATCTTCTGGCTGGCCACGGAAGACCACGACTTTGCCGAGATAAATCACGTGACCTTTCCGGCGCGGCGGGAACTGCGCAAGCTGGTCTACGCGAATGCGCCCACGGCAACGCAGCCCGTGGGCGGCGTGATGCTGGACGATTCGATCGCCGCGCTGGTGGAGCAGGCGGGGGAGCTGGTGGGGGCCTCGGACGCGATGGAGGCGCTGGCTGCCGCCTACAAGCCGGGGCGCACCTTCGCGCAGGCCTTTGGGGAGTTTTACCGAAAGGCATTTGCCGCGCAAGGGCTGCTGGTGCTGGACGCGAGCGGACGCGCGGCGCATCGCATGGGCGCGCCGGCCTTGCGGGCGGGGCTGGAGCGGGCCGACGAGCTGCACACCGCTCTGGTCGAGCGGAGCAGGGAACTGGAAGCCGCCGGCTATCACGCGCAGGTGGCCGTGGGGCCGCAATCCAGCCTGCTGTTTCTCATCGACGAGGGGACGGGCGCGCGGCTGGCGCTGAAGCGGCTGCCGCCCAGCGCCGAGGAGCCTGCCGGATTGTGGTTGACCAGCGATTCGTCGGGCCGGAAGAGCTATTCGACCGCCGATTTGCTGGGGATTTTAGAGACCGAGCCGGAGCGCATCTCGCCTTCGGCGCTGCTGCGGCCGGTCTTTCAGGATTTTCTGCTTTCGACTTCAGCAACCATCGGCGGTCCGGCGGAGATCGCCTACTTTGCCCAGTCGGCGGTGCTCTTCGAGCGCATCCTGGGCCGTTTTACGCCGGTGCTGCCGCGCTTTTCCGCCACGTTGATCGAGCCTGCCATCGGCGATCTGTTGCGCAAGCACGTACTGACGCTGGAGCGAGTCTTCGCGGCGGGGCAGCCGGATGCGCTGGCCAAGCTGCTGGCCGAGCGTACCATGCCCATCGAAGGCAAAGAGCGGCTGGCGGCGGCAGATGCGGCGCTGGAAGGCGAACTGACCGCGCTGCTGGAGTGGATGGGCGGGCTGGATGCCGGATTGGCTCGATCGGGAGAAACCGCGGCCGGCAAGATACGTTACCAGATGAATCGATTGCGCACCCTGGCGGCGGATTTTCAGTTGCAGCGCGAGGCCTCGCTGGGGAAGCAGGCCGAGGCTATTTGCCAAGCGCTTTATCCCGGCGGAGTCTTGCAAGAGCGGCTGCACGGCGCGGCGTTCTACTTCGCCCGATACGGATTCGAGCTGGCCGAGACGCTGGTCGCGCAGGCTGATCGCTCCTGCCCAGGGCACATGGCGCTGTGGCTGTAGCTTCCCGATTTTATCAACGCTCGTATCCACTTAGTTGGCATTCGATATATTCACGTCGTTGGTGGGGCGACGACGATAGTCTCGCCTTCTTCAGGTATTCTGTTTGGGCCTTGCGTACCTGGCTTCAGTATTCCCCCACGCTCTCGCTGGTGGCGAAAAACGACTTCTCGTTTACCGCGTATTTCTTCGCGCGCAAAAGCTGAGTAGCGCGCGCAAAAGGGCCCATATTTCCATTCAATCTTTCCGAAACGGGCCATGAATGCTCACCGCGCCGCCGAGGGCTTCGTCGCGCCCAGGCTGGCCAGCTTGGTTCGCGCCTGCGCCGCTTCGGGGGTCTGCGGGTGGCGCTGGACGAGCACCCGGAGTTCGTGAATGCCGTCCTGCCTCTTGCCCAGCAGGAGGAGCGCAAAGCCCTTGCGCAGTTGCGCGGCGGCCGCCTTGGGGCTGCCGCTGAAGCCTTCCAGAACGGCGTTGTAGGACTTCACCGCGGCGGCGTAATTCTGCTGGCGGTAGGCAATCTCGCCCAGGTAAAACTGGGCCTGGCCGGCCAGGTCGTCGAGCGGGTAGTAGTGAATCACGTCTTGAAACTCGCCGGTAGCCACGTCGTAGCGGGCGGCATTCAAGTCGCGCACTCCGGCTTGAAAGGTCTCCTGGAGCGGCGGCGTCTGATTGATGGTTGGAATCGCGGCTGGTCCGCCGGGTGTCACAGCGCCCAAGCCGCTCGGTGGCGCGCCGCTCGGGGGAGGGGCGCCATTCGCGGAGGGATTGGCGGGCGGAGTCTGCGCATTCTGCAACTGCGTCTGCAAATCCTGGATCGACTTGTCGAGCTTGGCGATGCGCGACTTCAACTCGTCGACCGAGTCGGTCAAGGATTGAATCTGGCCCGACGTCGTATCCAGCTTGCCGCCGGCCGCCTCGCTCTGCGCGTCGATCTTCTTTTGCAGCGCGCTGACGGCGGCGCTCATCTGGGTGGCGTTGTCGGAGGTCTGCTGGGCCAGGTTTTGCAGCACGCCGAAGCGCGTATCCAGCGTGGATTGGATGCGCTGCATCATATCCAGCAGTTGCTGCACCTGGGTTTGCAGTTCGATCATCTCCTTGGACGCGGCGCGCGCGGGCAGGGAGGCGGAGACGAGAACGATGGCAAGCAGCGTCGCCGAACAAAGCCGATTGCGAATTTTTCTTCTTTGCATCTTTCACCTGAAAAACGGAAATGGTTGGCTGATTGGGACGTGTCCGCCGCGAATCCATTCCAGTTTAGACGCTGCGGCTACTCCCAGGTCCCAAAATCGCGACCTGGGCGCACCCAGTTTGTGGAAAGGACGGCTCTCTGTGGTTATCTGTCGATCGAGAAACCCGCCCGGCGGTTCTGCTGCCAGCACTCCTCGGTGGCTTCGGAGCAGAATGGCTTTTCCTTGCCGTAGCTGACCACGCGGAGATTTGCGGCTGGCACTCCGGCGGCCACTAGCGCGTTCTTGGCGGCATCGGCGCGGTTCTGGCCCAGCGCCAGATTGTATTCGTTGGAGCCGCGCTCGTCGCAGTAGCCGCCGATGACGACCTTCACGTCGGGATGGGTGGCCAGATACGATGCGCCTCGCGAAAGGGCGGCCTGGGCGTCGGAGCGAATCGAGTATGCGTCGTAATCGAAGAAGATGTCCTGGACGTTGGCCTTGAACTCCTCTTCCGCGCTCATGGTCTTTACCGGCACCACCACCGCGGGCTTGCCGTTGACAGTGACGCTGGCCGTGGCTTCCGCCGTGCCGCCGTCGCCTTTGGCCACCAGATGATACGTCGTGCTTGCGGAGGGAGTGACGGTCTTCACGCCGGAAGCGGGCACGTCGCCAATGCCGTCGATGGAGGCGGAGGCGGCATCGGTTGTCCGCCAACTCAGAACCGTCTGATCGCCTTCGGAGATGACAGTGGGGGAGGCAGTCAATTGCGCGGTGGGCGCGGCGGGAAGCGATGTGAGACCGGGCGGCGGCGGCGCGGAGGGCGGTGTCCGCTTCTTGTTGCAACCGGCAACGGAGATCAACGTGGCCAAGAGGGCCACGGCGACCGGAATTCGATTACGAAGATTCAAGGGGTTGCTCCTTTCGCTGGTTCGGAATCTTTTTGGCATCAAGTTCGCGCTGGAATTCAAGCGGAACCCGGCGCGCAACGTTTCAAAACGCTACAGTTTTTGTTGACGTTGGGGTCAAGCCCGAAGACTCAATCCCGATTCGGCGGGCATTCGCAGGTTCGCGGAGACCAATGCGCTTCGCGTTGAACGGCGGCTGAGCGCCGGTTCTCTCCGGCGCTCTGTCGATCAGGCCGTATTCGTAGCTTACATTTGAGGCGTGAATGTGGTGGCGACGATCCACCATTTTCCATGCCGGCGTATGAAGGTGTCGGTCACAAATGTGTCGGTGGGAATCGGGTGTCCGTCGCAGTCGCCCACATAGTGCAACTTGTAGATCAAATCGGCCGAACCCGAGGACAGCTGGGTCAATTGCACCTGATCCATCGAGTAGCTGGTGAGCGAACAGTGCGGCAGCGACGCCAGCCAGCCTTCGCGTGGAGCAACCCCTTGCGGTCCGATGAACAGGAAGTCCGGCGCCATCGTCGCCTTCAACGTATCTGCGTCCTTTTTTTGCCATGCCGTCATCGCGTCGCGCCTGATGGACAGCAGCTTCTGCTGGAGCGAGCTCTGTGAATCCGTGGATTGCGCGCTGGCCGTCCCCGCAAGCGTAGCGGACAGCATGAACAAGGCGAGTGTCAAGCCCACCTTCTTACTCAGAGAAGATACCCCGAAAGTGCTATTCATTCTCTTTCCTCCTCAACCGGACTTTGCCGAGCCGCTTGCGATTCCGCGGTAGCAATCCCGTGCTTTGCCTGTACGAATTGATTGAGGTCCCGGTTCCAGTTTGTAAGGAGACTGAAGGCTCTCGCTCCTTTCATCGTTGAGCTTCCACGCCTTTCCCAGCAGCCATTGGGTCAGCAATCCCTCGTCGACTCCGCCGGGCAAGCAACGAAAATAGGGCGGATTTCTTCCGCCATGAATACAGCCGTGGCGCCGTGAGAGGATCAGGCTTCACTTCCAGCTCCAGTTGGGCATGAAGTCGTTGCCTGTTTGCGTAAGTTGATGCTGCTCGGTGCCGTCGGCCAGCATGGACCAAATCTGATGGCGCCCCCCGATGGCGCGCTCGAAGACGATGTGGCGTCCGTCTGGCGCCCAAGAGGGGAAGTCGTTGCTGCCGGATTCGTGGGTGATTTGCAGCCAGCGCTTGCTGGCAATGTCCATCACGTAAATGTCCTGGCCGCCTGGGTCTCCGGGGCCGTACTTGCGGTTCCAACTGAAGGCGAGGAACTGTCCGTTCGGCGACCACGAGGGCGAGATGGCATAGCCGCCGTCGGTGAGGCGCTGCACATTGGCTCCATCCTGGTCCATGGTGTAAATCTGAGGCAGTCCGGTGCGCCCACTCACCCAGGCCAACTGCGCGTTGGTCTTGGGGTTCCAGGTGGGCGAGACGTCCGGCCCGGCGAAGTTGGTGACTCTGCGCAGATTGCCGCCGTTGGCATCCACCACCCAAATCTCCGGGTCGCCGGAGCGCGAGGAGGAGAAGGCGAGCTTCGATCCGTCGGCGGACCATGCCGGCGATTGGTTGCTGCCGCCCGCGATTCCAGCCGGGAAGCTGACCATGCGGTCGAGCTCCAGTGAGTACATACGCACAGCCCAGCCCTCTTTTCCCAGCGAGGCGAAGGCCAGCCGCGAGTTGTCCGGCGAGATGCGCGGCGAAAGCGCGATGCTGCCCAAATGGGTGATTGGACGCTGGTTCTGACCGTCGTAGTCCATCGCCCAAATTTCCTTGTTGCCGGTGCGCGAGCTGACGAAGTAAATCTTGGTTTCGGCGATGCCGTTGATGCCGCCGCCGAGGCGGGCGATGATTTCGTCGGCGAAGCGGTGCGCAACGGTGCGCGCCGTATCCTGGCTGGCCTGTTCGTTGTATTGCTTGGCCAGGACTTGCGGATTGGCGGCGTTGCGCGTGTCGTCGAGCCAGCCGGAGACGGCCAGCCGCCCGTTGACCGAGGAGAGCGCGCCGAAGGCCACCATGGCCGCGTTGGCCGGGGCCGCGGACCACTGCGTCAGGTTGATTTCGCTGGGCGAACCGGGCGCGGCTTGCGGGGCCATGCTCTTCGAGACGATATCGAAGATGCCGGCGCCGGCCAGGTCGCTGTAAAGCGTGGCGTCGAAGGCGGCTTTTAGGGTTGGAGTTTGCGGATCGCTGCCCACCGGCTTGAAGTCGGCGGCGGCAAGGCGTATGCGGTCGTTGCCGAGATTGGAGCCGGTGTGAATCCAGTCCTGGGCTAAGGCGGGAACGGATGCCAGAACGGCCACTGTGAGCGGAAATAGGGAAAAAAGCCGAAAATGAGGCTTCATGGGACGCAATCCTTCCTGGTCGATGGTTGGGACGATCTTTCGCTTGGACGGTCGTCGCAATCCGCTGGACGCGGCTAGCTCGGTTGGCGGGCGCATTCACTGTGCCCGCCAAGAATACGCCGCCCTTGTCCACCGCTCTATTTTACGTCGCACAACCGCAGGTAGAGTCCTAATTTTGCGCTCGTGCTGGTGGTGGAAGTTAAATCCATAAAAATTGAGTCAGTTCATTGCGACACGAGTTCCACTGAATATCTATCGACTCATCCGCGGACTGCGGGGCTTGCGGAACACCCCTCCCCGAAATCATGCTAAAGATCGATCTTCATCTTCACCCTTTGCCCACCTTTTGCCGTGTACAATTCTTTGCAACCGGCGCAACATTTTTCTGGAGTTCGTGTTCCAATCGGAAGCTTGTTTTCCTGGAATTGGCAATCCCCACGGCGGAAGCCCCGTGAAGCCAAGCCCAAGCCTTTCCAACCGTGTCTCAATTGGGAAGCGGATGAATCCCCGGAATCTGGAAGTGTCGAGAGGAATATCCAACCGTCGACAGGGAGAGCGATGCCTTTATGCTTAAGCGCACACGTGCATTTGCGCTCATGGCTTTAGTCGTGTTTACCTGCGCCTGTGAGCGCTCTCGCGCGCAGGCGGCTTTGCTGATGGAGGAGCCTTACGGATTCTTTGGCTTCCTCAACCCTACCGGTCACAATGCGATTTATTTTGAACGCATCTGCGCTGAGACTCCAGTGAAGCTGCGCCGTTGTGAACCCGGCGAAATGGGGGCCGTCCTCTCTCGCTACCAGGGGATTGACGGCTACGATTGGGTGGCGATGCCGCTGGTTCCCTACCTCTACTCGGTCGAGGAGGCTTCCTCGGCGCCAACCCGCGTGGACCGCGAAACCGTGACTCGGCTTCGCAGTCGCTATCATGAGGCCCATCTGCTCGATCTTAGCGAGAATCTGCCGGCGGGCGGCGTGGCGCGAGGCGGGTGGACGGAGCTTGTGGGCGCGGCGTATGAACGGCGCATCTACGCCCTCTTCTTTGCAACCGCGGAGGAGCAGGACGATGCTCTGATTGCACACTTGAACGCCGACCGGAATCGCTCCCGCTTCGAACTTTTCTACAGCAATTGCGCCGATTTTGCGCGTACGATTCTCGACTTCTACTTTCCCGGAAGATTCAGGAGAGAGATTTTTCCGGACGCGGGCATGACCACGCCCAAGCAGGTCGCCTGGAAGCTGGAAAGATACGCCCGCGCGCATCCCGATACTCATCTGGAGATATTCGAGATTCCCCAGATTCCCGGATACCGCCGACCGAGCCACTCCAACAAGGACATCGTCGAATCGCTGGCTACAACGGTCTATGCCCTTCCGATCCTGCTGGCCAATCCCTACATCGCGGGGGGGATAGGCGTGGACTACGCGGTGCGCGGACGCCACCGGATCATACCCAGGCATCCGCCGATTTTGGATATGGACTCGTTCTTCGCCATGAGAGGCGCATCGACTAATACTGCCCCGACCGCTATTGCTCAGACGGCGCAGAATAAAGTCAGCGCTGGAGGGACGGTTTCCAGCGCGGCGGCAAAAAGCATGGCGGAAGCGCCAACTCACGCCGCGACCAACGCCGGTCTGCGCGGGATCAAGGATAACCATGAGTGAATCAACTCCGCGGCATCTCAAGAATCATGGGTGGGCGGGGGCCTTGTCGGTAAGTCGCAGGCTTCGTCAAGCACAAGAATCCGGGGCGGAATTTCTTCGCACGCCACTATCGGGCGTCGGTTTGGACCGATTCACCCAGGCCGTTCGAGTCCGCTTTCAAGGCCTCGGTCAGCGCCGGAACCAACTCGAAGAGGTCGCCGACGATGCCGTAGTCCGCGACCTCGAAGATGGGCGCATCGGGGTTCTTGTCGATGGCCACTATGCACCGCGAGCCTTTCATGCCGACCAGATGCTGAATCGCCCCGGAGATGCCCACGGCCAGATAGAGCTTGGGCGAGACGGTGTGGCCGGAGCTGCCTACCTGGCGATCCGGCGGCAGCCAGCCGTTATCGCAAACGGGACGGGAGGCAGCCAACTCCGCGCCCAACGCAGAGGCCAACTCCTGAACTAGCGGAAGGTTTTCTACCCCCTTGATGCCCCGGCCCACGCTGACGATTCGCTGCGCGGAGGCCAGGTCCACGCCCTGCGCGGAGGCTCGGAAGGGCGCGCCGGGTTTGACGCGAATCCGCGCGGAGTCGATTCGAGGCGTGAACAGCACGATCTCCTCGGGGCCGATATCAGCTGTTTCCGCGCGAAAGGCTCCGGCTTGCACGGAGAGAAAACACGGTCCACCAGCGGAGTGCCGGTATTGGCCGCGCAGACGGCCTTGCAGCAGTTGGCGAGTGAAGACCGGGCCGTCTTCGATGGCGATCACGTCGCCGATGAGCGTCTGGCCCAGCCGCGCGGCCAGCGCGGGCGCGTAGTCGCGCACCTGATAAGTGTGCGGGAAGACGACAAAATCTGGATTCTCCGCGCGGAAAAGCTGCTCCAGAGCCAGCGAAAATCCATCGGCGGTATACGGCGCGAGCAGCGGATGCTCCACGCGCGCCACCTTGCCCAGCGCGTTGCCCGCGACTTCGGCGGCCAGCGTCTCGGTGTGAGAACCGACGACGGCCGCGCCGACGGGAAGGTTCATCAGAGCGCCCAGCCATCTGCCGGCCGCGGCGGCCTCCCAACTGATGCGGCTTATGCGCCCTTCGCGCTCTTCCATCACCACGCATACTCCGCTCATAGCACCCTCGCCTCGAACCTCAGCTTTTCCACGAGCGCGGCGGCGGCTTCTTTGGCGGTGCCGGAAATCATCCGCGTGGACTTTTGCTTTTGCGGCAGCGCGACTCGCTCCAGGATTGCAACCGGCGTATCTTCGGTTAGCAAGTCGGCGGCAGTTGCACTGCGAACCTCCTTGCTCTTGGCGCGTTTGATGCCCATCAGCGTGGCGTAGCGCGGTGTGCTGCCGCTGGACTGAACGGTAAGCGCGGCCGGAGAGGGCAACTCGACGGTTTGAAACCAGCCCTCTTCGAGTTCGCGCTTCGCCGTGAAGCCGGTTTCGGTCTTTTCCACGTGGAGGATCAGCGAAGCATGAGGCAGGCCGAGAAGCTCGGCAAGGATCACGCCCGTCTGCCCCTGCCCCAGGTCGTCGGATTGGAGGCCGGTCAGCAGCAGGTCTGCGTTCTCCGGTTTTATGGCCGCGGCCAGCAGCCGGGCGACGCCCAGCGCATCCCGCTCGGCCAGATTGTCGCAGTCGATGTGTATCGCCCGGTCGGCGCCTTTGGCCAGAGCCTCGCGGATCGTCGTGCCCACCCGCTCCGGCCCGGCGCTCACCACGATGATCTCGCCGCCGTGCTTCTCCTTGAGCAGCAAGGCCTCTTCCAAAGCGTAGGCATCCGGCTCGTTCAGCGCAAACTGGAGATCGTCTTCGTCAATCCACTTGGCCGTTGCGTCAATGCGCACCCGCGCATCGCGTTCCGGAACTTGCTTGATGGCGACGACGATCTTCATCTTTTCTGGCTCCGTTCAGCGTCGATTCGACGGATCAATCGCATCCTATCAGTTATGGAATTTCGGCACCGCCTGTTCGCGCCATCTTCGGAGCTATTCGTGGAACGGCGATGCTCAACCCGCGCCGCGTGGAGGCAATCCCCGCGCCGCCAACTGTGCAATATCCAGCAGAGCCGGCATGGCTTCGCCGCTTTCGGCCAGCGCGTCGCGGAAGATGCCGTTGCAGAAGGGACAGGCGGTTGCAATTGCGGCGGCTCCGGTTGCGGCTAACTCCGCGGCGCGAACGCGGCCGATGCGTTCGCCGCTCTCTTCTCCCAGAAAGGCCATTCCGCCGCCGGCTCCGCAGCAAAAGCTACGCTCATGGGAGCGCGGGGCTTCGAGTAGCTCTCCGGCCAGCGCCGCCACCGCGCGCGGCTCCTCGTAGACGTTGCGATAGCGGCCCAGGTAACAGGGATCGTGATAGACGATTTTCTCCGCGCTGTTTTGCCTGGGCAGTTTGGCGACATGGCGGGCGAGAAACTCGCTGTGATGCTCGACTGCCGGCGGCGCGCCGCACTCCTTCCAATCCTCCTGGATGGCGCGGACGCAGTGGGGGCAGATGGAGACGATCTTCTTCACTTTGTTTCGCTCGATAGCTTTGAGGTTGGCGTCGGTCAATCGCTGGAAGAGCAGGTCGTTGCCGAGTCGGCGAACCGGATCTCCGGTGCATTTTTCTTTGCGCAGCACACCGTAACTCGCGCCCAGATAGTCCATCACGCGGGCAAAGTCGGCTACGATTTCGCGGCCCTTTGGGTCGTAACTTCCCATGCAGCCCAGCCATAAGCAGTATTCCTGGGTTCCGTCGAAGAAGGGAAGGCCATGCTTCTCGATGAATCTGCCGCGCTCCGCGGCGCTTATGCCCAGCGCGTTCGAGCCGTGTTCGAGAGCCAGAAAGAGTTTGTTGCCGTGCCCGTCCTCCCACAACCCGGTATTGACCGAACCTCGACGCAGACCGATGAGGATGGGCAGATGCTCGATGCCCACTGGGCACTGGAACTCGCAGGCGCCGCAGGTGGTGCATTGGAAGACGGCCTCCTGGGAGTTATGTCTTCCTAGCAGAGATTCGTCGGACGCGGGTCCGCACTCGTTCAGGTAGCCGCGCAGGCCGAGTACGATCTCCTTGGGGTCTAGCAGCTTGCCAGTCGCGGCAGCGGGACAATGCTCGGTGCAGCGGCCGCACTCCACGCAGGAGTAGGCTTGCAGGCTGACCAATCGAGTGAGGTCGGTTCCAGCGACCAGGCCGAAGTCTTCATCGCCTGCCAGCGGGGGAATCCGGCTAAAGCTGCCGCGGGAGAGGAAGACGGCGGCGGGACTCAGAAGCAGGTGCAAGTGCTTGGTGCGGGGAATGAGCGGCAGAAAGATCAACAGGGCCATCGTATGCGCCCACCATAGGATGTGCGCGACTGGGCTTCGATCCGCGACGAAGAAGGCGGCCAGGTAAGTGGCCATGAGGCCAAAGATCAAGAGGGCAACGATGCCGGACCCCCAGGACAGCTTGGCTCCAAGCCACTTTGGCCGCGCAACGAAACGGCGGACGAAAAGGCCCAGAATGCCGGCGGCGCAAGCCACGGCAAAGGCGGCGGCGAAACAGAAGTAAAAGCGGCCAAAATCGCCTGCGGGGTCGAGAAAGCCGATTCCAAGCCCGACGGCGCAGTGGTTGAGCGTGACCAGGGCAAAGGCGCAGAAGCCCCAGAAGACGAATGCGTGGGCCAGGCCGGGGAGGGGGCGTTCGCGGATCACCTTCGATTGGCAGAGTACCTCCCAGGCAAAGTCCCGAACGCGCCTGCCGATGGGGTGGAGGTTGAACTCAGGTTCTTTTTTCGATTGCAGGATTTTGTCGAGGATTCTGCCGAAGCGCCGCCAGAATGCCGCGCCGGATGCAATGACCAGCGCGGCGAAAAGCAGCTTCTCCGCGAGGCGAAAGCGAGGAGGCTCGGCGAGGGTGGCGGGAAAAAGAATCATGGGTGAACGAAGCTAACCATATATGATTCTCCGGCGGAATGTCGCGATTGCAATTCCTTCGGCAAATCGGTCCCATGCGCTTCGCGGCTGTATGCTAGTCAGTGCAATCACCGACCGGCGAGGCCGCCAACTTCAGCTATCTCAGGAGATTCCCTTGGCAAAGTATCTTGTAACCGGCGCGGCGGGCTTTATCGGCCGCTCGATCGCCGCGGCGCTGTTGGCGCGCGGAGAAAGCGTGCGCGGTATCGACAGTCTGATTACCGGCAAGCGGTCGAATCTGATTGGCCTGGAGGCGATGGAGTTCATCGAAGGCGACTTGGCCCATGACGCGGCCTGTGCGCGCGCCTGCGAAGGCGTCGAGATCGTCTTCCACGAAGCGGCGCTGGCCTCGGTGCCGCGCTCGGTGGCCGATCCGGTGGCCACCAACGTGAACTGCGTGGACGCGACGCTGAATCTGCTGGTGGCCGCGCGCGACGCCGGGGTGCGGCGGGTGGTCTACGCCGCTTCCTCTTCGGTCTACGGCGATACGCCCACCCTGCCCAAGCGAGAGGCGATGCTGCCCAACCCCATCTCTCCCTACGCCGTGGCCAAACTGGCCGGCGAACATTATCTGAGCGCCTTCACGCGAGTCTACGGGCTGGAGACGGTTTCGCTGCGCTACTTCAACGTCTTTGGCCCCTACCAGGACCCCACCTCGCATTATTCCGGCGTACTGGCCATCTTCTGCCGCAAGATGCTGGCCGGCGAGCAGCCCACGATTTACGGTGACGGAGGGCAGAGCCGCGACTTCACCTTTATCGCCAACGTGGTCCACGCCAATCTGCTGGCGGCCGCGGCCCCGGCGGAGAAGGTTTCGGGCGGGATGATGAACGCTGCCACCGGTTCCCGCATCACGCTGAACGAAACCTTCGAGATTCTGCGCGAACTGACCGGCTACAAAGGCCAGCCGGTCTATGCCGAGGCCCGCTCCGGCGATATTCGCGACTCGCTGGCCGACATTCGCAAGGCCGGGGAACTGCTGGGCTACCAGCCTATCGTCGATTTCCGCGAGGGGCTGCGCCGCACCGTCGAGTGGTACAAAGGTGGCGGAGGAGCGGAATGAACTTTGCGGGAGTCGATGACCTATCTCCATTCAAATACACCTTTCACAAGGGTGTCGATATGCAAAGTGCAAGCGCCATGATTCATCTCCGCATCGATCGAGAGCTGAAGTCTCAGGCGTCCAAGGCGTTTGGCGCGATGGGGATGACGCTCTCCGAGGCGGTGCGCGTCTTTCTGACGCGGGCGGCAACTGACCAGGCGTTTGCCTTTGAGCTTCGCGTTCCCAACGCCGAAACCATTGCGTCAATGGAGGCCGGGGAGCGGGGCGAAATTGCGAACTTCGGGAGCGTTGAAGAGTTGATGGCTGACCTTCATGCGCCACATGACACTTAGGCTGTGATTCCGCGTTTTACTTCGTTTTGATCGTTTTCCAGACCGGGACGGTTGATCCCGTCAGTTTGGAATTAAGATGTCTACATGAACAGCTTGTATTATGGCGACAATCTGGACGTGCTGCGTCGATACATCAAGGACGAAAGCGTCGATCTCGTTTACCTCGATCCTCCTTTCAATAGCAATCAGGACTATAACGTGCTCTTTGCCGAGCGCGATGGCACTCGTTCCCAAGCGCAAATAAAGGCATTTGTAGATACCTGGAAATGGGATCATGCAGCCGCGGAATCGTTCCAGGAGGTTGTAGAGGCTGGCGGCGCAGTCTCTCAGGCCTTGCAAGCCTTTCGCAAGTTTCTCGGAGAGAACGATATGCTCGCATACCTCTCCATGATAGCTCCGCGGCTTCAGGAAATGCGGCGGGTCATGAAGCCGTCAGGCTCAATTTACCTGCACTGCGATCCGACTGCCAGCCACTATCTCAAGATTCTTATGGATGCGGTGTTCAAGCCACAGAACTTCCAGAACGAGGTGATCTGGTGGTATCGCAAGTGGAGCAAGAGCACAAATCATTTTCTTCGCAATCACGATGTGCTGTTGTTTTATTCCAAAGAACCGCGGCATACATTCAATATCCTGCGCGTCCCGCTCTCGCCTTCGACCATGCGGCGCTTCGGCGGAAAAAGGCAGGAGTTTGCGGACGAGGAAAGAACCCGAAAAGTTACAACTGACGAGGATTCCGATGGTGGATTTCGTCCGGATGTATGGAGCATTAACCTTCTTCCCGCCGCAGCGGCGGAAAAGCTCGGCTATCCAACGCAGAAACCGCTCGCTCTGCTGGAACTTGTCATCCAGGCCTCATCCAAGCCGGGAGACATCGTGCTAGACCCGTTCTGCGGGTGCGGAACAACGCTCACCGCGGCCCAGGCCCTTGATCGAAAATGGATTGGAATAGATGTTACACATCTGGCCATCACCCTGATACGGCATCGCCTTCATGACTCTTTTGGCGCAAGTATCAAGAAATCGTACGAAATTATCGGCGAGCCGGTTTCTCTGCCGGATGCTGAAAACTTGGCGCGTGAAAACCCCTATCAATTTCAATGGTGGGCGCTTGGACTCGTTGGCGCGCGTCCCGCCGAAGGCAAAAAGGGCGCGGACAAAGGCATCGATGGACGAATTTACTTCCATGACGAACCCAAAAGCACAAGGCAGATCGTTTTGTCTGTCAAGGCAGGCGCTCTGCACGCAAACTATGTACGCGATCTGCGAGGCGTCCTTGAGCGAGAGAAGGCTGAAATCGGCATTTTGATCAGCATGGATGCTCCCACTCAAAAGATGCGGTCCGAGGCGGCATCGGCGGACTTCTACCAGGCCCCCTCCGGCAAGCGCTATCCACGAATGCAATTGATTACGATTTCCGACCTGCTCAACGGCAAGGGGATCGACTATCCCCCGGAGGATGCCCGGAAGGACGCTACTTTCAAACAGGCTCCCAGATCGAAGCCAACCAAGGCGGGAAACGTTGAACTGCCGCTGGATTGATTGCTCGATTTACGATTGGCTCAGGGCGTTCACAGAGTAACGCCCTTCCGGGCAAGCACAAGCGCCGCGCCGCTTCCTCGGCGATAATGTCGCGTTGCGGCATCCACAGCATCGCGAAGCCAAACATTTACTCTGTTGCACTTACGTCACGACTAAGGTCGTGTCCTGATTTCAACTGCGATTGCCCTGTCTTGTGTATTGACCGCTATTGACGAATCGGCCTCAATCAAGCACACTGGCGGGTATTTCCTCCGCGGACGATTCTCGACGTGAAACCGAAGGCCGGCCCGGCGGAGAGATTGCTGCACTGAGGTTGCCCAATTTTGCCGGACTCCCCCGCAAGTCAGTACGTGCATACTTACGAACCCGGCGCTCGGTCTGGGCCTGCCGCAGGTCAGCCCGGTTCTTCGATCTCGCTGCGCGCGTTGGCGGGGATTTTGCTTCGCCGCCGTCGTCTGGTTCTGTCGATCGTTGGCGGATTGCTGCTGCTGTGCCTTGTCTATTGCCTGATCGCGCCCAACAAATACGAGGCCAGCGCCAGGGTCGCGTTAGGCGCGGCGCCCGATTCCACACTGAGCCTGGAAGCGGCCGAGCCGATGGTCGCGGCCTCCATCCTCTCCGCGCCGCTGCAATTGGAGACCCTGGCCACGGTCTTTCGCAGCGACCGTTTGGCGTGGCGGGTGATCGTCGGCCTCAAGCTCTACGATCAGCCCGGATTCATTCGCAATTTTTCGCATCGCTTTCCCGGCTTCAACCCCGACGCGCCCTCGGTGGAAGCCCAGGCCTATCTGATCGACAGATTCGAGAAGAGCCTCCACGTGCAGACCGTGCCGCGCACCCTGGTGATTCAGATTCGCTTTCGGTCGAAGGACGCGGCGCTGTCGGCGGCTGTGGTCAACGAGCTGATCCGCGCCTACGACCGGCAGGAGAGCGAATCCCGCGCGCAGGCTACCTCCCAGGCTTCGGCTTGGCTGGAGGCGCAACTCAAGGAGTTGCAAGCCCGCGTCGCCCGCGACCGGCAGAGCCTGGCGGAGTTTCAGAGTCGTCACGGAATCCTGAGTACGCCGGAGACGATGACCGCCGGGCAGTCGGGCGAGTCGCAGCACAGCCCGGTGCTACTGGAGATCGACGAGCTGGGCAGGCAGTTGGTGGCCGCCTCCACGGATCGCATTCTGCGCGAGGCGGAGTATCGCGCCGCCATAACGGGCGATCCCGAGCTGGTGTTGGCCTCCGACCCCGTGCTGCAAGCCGAGGGAGGAAACTTTCCCACCGCGCTGCTCCAGCAGATTCGCGCCCACCGCAGCGATCTGGAACAGGAGCAGGCCCAACTCGGCATCGACCACGGCCCCAATTTTCCCCGCGTCGTCGAGATTCGCGGCCTCTTGCAGGATTTGGATCGGCAGAAGCAGGCCGAGGACGCCAAACTGACGGCGAAGTTCGAGAGCGCATGGAAGACCTCCGCCGATCGCGAGCAGTCGGTGCGCAACGCTCTCGACGAGCGAATCGGCGAAGGCATGAAGCTCGACCAGGCGGCCACCGAGTACGAGGCGATGCGCCAGGAGGCCAACTCCAGCCACGATCTTTATGTGCGCTTGCAGCAGAAGGTGGACGAAGCGGGGCTTTCGGCCGGCATCCACGCCTCCAGCATCTCGGTGGTGGACTATGCCCGGCAGCCGTCCAAGCCGGTGGCACCGGACCCGGTGCTCTATATGGCCATTACGCTCTTCGTCGGCCTTTGGCTAGCAATCGGAGGCGCGCTCTTGCTGGAATCTCTTCGTCTCACTTCAACCCGCGCTCTGGCGGCGCTGCTGGCTGTGCTCTTGGCCGGCGCGGCGGCTCGTGGGCAAGCACCCACTCCCACCACTTCCGGCTTGCCCGGCGGCGTAGCTCATCTTCCGCCCACACCGCCGCCGCAAAACCTGCCCAACCCCAAGGACGCTCCGGCGGTCTGGGATAACGGCGCAAGCGCGAACCAAACCGGGCAGCCATTGGCAACCGCCGCGGCCTCTTCTCCCATGCCCGCGCCCATCGGCCCCGGCGACGCGCTCGATGTATCGGAGTCTCGAACCCCGGAGTTTCATTCCCAAGTGCGCGTCTCCGCAGCGGGAACTGTGACGCTGCCCATGATTCACGAGGTCCAGATCGGCGGTTTGGACGAGCAGGGCGCAGCGCGCGACATCGAAGCCGCGCTCATCGCCAAGGGAATGCTGCTGCATCCTCAAGTATCCGTGCTGGTTACGGCTTGGGCGGGGCAAGACGTGAGTGTGCTCGGCGAGGTCGCTCGTCCCGGCGTCTATCCCTATACCCTCCACCATCGCCTACTGGACTTGATCTCGGCGGCCTCCGGGGTCGCCCCCAACGCCGGTCGCCTGGTCAACATCTACCATCGCCTCGACCCGCAGACCCCGCATCCGGTGGTGCTGGACCCTAGCGGCGCCGACGCCTCCCACGATCACAACCCCGAACTCCTCCCCGGCGATACCGTCCAGGTCAGCCGCGCCGGACTGGTCTTTGTAGTGGGCGACGTGGTCCGTCCCGGCGGCTTCGCGGTGGACCCGGCGCAGGGGCTTACTGTGGTGCAAGCGCTCACTCTCGCCTGGGGGCCAAGCCCGAACGCCGCCCTCGGCAAAGCGCTCTTGATCCGCGAGCAAAAAGGCGGACGAACCCTCACCACTCTCAACCTGAAGCGCATGATGCACGGCCAGGTACCCGATCAGCCCATCCGCGACCGGGACATTCTGTACGTTCCCGACTCGACCGCCAGGAATCTTTGGAATCGGTCCGTGGAGTCGGCGATTCAATCGGCGGTTGGAGTAACGATTTACGCGGGGCTAGTCTATTCGCAGAGGTTCTGATTTATCGTTGGGAAGGGGTTAGAGCTTCAGCTCTGATTTTTACATAACAATGCGGAAAGGAAAAGCTATGATCGCCGGTCGCCCAGTGGTTTCGTTTGATACCAGTGTGCATAATCGAATGTTTGAGGATGGTGCCGCAAAATCTGACTCCGTATTTGCTGCACTTAATACCGGATATTTCGTTCGCCTCACGGGCCTCGCCCTGGAAGAGATGATTGCGACTCCCGATCCCTCCAAGCGTGCCGAACTCATGGCTTGCGCCGGAAGGCTTCAGCATGGGCCGAATGATAGCCTTTTGACACATAATGAGCTTTTGAGGTTGCTGGTTGCGGCTCACAAAGCCGCTCCGGACAGCTTTAACTGGAAGTCAGTGAATGCAACTACTTCGGAGTACGCACGGGCATACAGTAACCGGGACCTTATCGCCGACGATGTACTTTCGGCGCAGCAGCGGGAAGACTTGAAGCAACGAAGGAAGGAGTTTGAGGCTCCGTTCTCCGCTCTCAGGCCAAGACTCGAAGAGATATTGGAGCGTCACGGAGAGACTCACCCGACGACGTTTCGAGAAGTTCTACCTCGAATACAAGGAGACGGTGGATTAGTATGGGGATTTGGTAAGGGCCTGTACGACTACGCCGCCGGAACCGATGCGAGCGAGACGACCATTCGACAGTTTATGGGATCTTGCCCGCCTTTTCGATCTGTCGTGTATGCTCTCCTGCTTGTCTGGTATGACCGTTCGCTCAGGGACCGACACACGGCAGAAAAATTTCGTGCAGGTCGCCTTGATCTCTTTATGGCCATCTACTTGCCCTACTGCGACCAGTTCATTACGACTGAGATTGACGGAGAGCAGGAGAAGTGCTTGCGGGAGATAGCAAGCGCTGCGGAAATCAAGACGGAAGTTCGTTCATACGACGATTTTTGCAGCAGTATGTTGGTTTGATTACTTGTTTCTGAAAGTTATTACACTTGGTGGCTTATCAACCTGCGAAAACAAGAGACTGTCCGATGGACGCATACGAATACGGCATCAAACGATGCTAGAATGGATGCGCAGAGGCTTTATGAGAACAACAATCACGCTTGACGACGACTTGGTGCGCACTGCGCAGGATTTTACAGGAATCACAGAAAAATCAGCTCTTGTCCGTGCTGCCCTGAAATCACTGGTCGAGCGGGAAGCCTCCAGACGGCTGGCTGACCTTGGAGGCACTATGCCGGAATTGGAATATATTCCACGCCGCAGGGCAGAGTAAAGATGATTCTCACAGATACTACAACTGCTCTCGGCATTCACGCCAATCTTCCCTGAAAGGGGTTTATGCGCCGCGTAGCCTGGGTTCTGTTGCTCATCTTCGTCTTCGCCATTCCCTGGGAATACTCCCTGGAACTGGGCGAAGGGGTGGGCAATGTGGCGCGCATCGTGGGCGTTCTGCTGCTTCTGGCCATCGTTCCCGCCGTCCTGCAAGCCGGCCGCCTGCGCCCTCCCGGTCCCATGCAATGGGCGGTCCTGGCCTTCTATCTCTGGTTCTGCTGCTCCTACTTTTGGACCATCGAGCCGCTCATCACTCTGGACAAGATGCGCGGTTACTTCCAGGAGACGATGATCGTCTGGCTGGTCTGGGAACTGGCCGAAACCCCCGCCGAGCTGCGTTCGCTGCTGCGCGCTTATGTGGCCGGCTCCTGGGTGCTGGCGATTCTCACCCTGTCCAGTTTTGTCTCGCCCTCGGCGGTTGCGGCCCAGCAGATTCGCTACGCCGCCGAGGGTATGGACCCCAACGATCTGGCCCGCTTTCTCGACATTGGCTTTCCGCTGGCCGCCTTGCTCTTCGACGGCGAATCGCGCTGGCCGTGGCGCGCACTGGCCCTGGGCTATCTTCCACTGGGCCTATTCGCGGTGCTGCTCACCGCCTCGCGCGGCGGATTCCTCGCCGCCGTAGTCGCGCTTTCAGGCTGCGCCGTCCTGCTGGGCCGAGGCCACGCCCGCCGTGTGCTTGCCGGCGCCCTGGCGCTGCCCGCGCTGGCCGCGGCGCTTTGGTTCGCCGTGCCCCACGAGAGCTTCGACCGGCTGGCAACCATCACCGAGCAGTTGCAAGGCGGAGATCTGAACGACCGCACCAATATCTGGACCCTGGGTTGGCGCGCTTTCACCAAAGCGCCCTTGCTCGGAACCGGCGCCGGAACGTTTGTAAGCGCCGCCCGGCTCGCTCCCATCGATACGGCGCACAATACGCCGCTCACGATCCTGGTTACCGGCGGCCTCTGCGCCCTGCTGCTGGCCTCGGTCATCGTAGCACTGGCCGTGCGCGGCATCCTGCAAACCCGCGGGCCGTTGCGTCTGGCGCTGGCCACCTCGCTGGCCGTCTGGCTGATGGCTTCGTTCGTATCCGCGCTGGAAGAGAGTCGGACGACCTGGGCGCTGCTAGCCTTGGTCGCGCTGGCCGGGCGGCTTGCGATTGAACCAAGGCAGGTGTAACTTCACCTTTTAAGTAGGCCTCTCAATTTTCTGTGTCTCAGTCTTGGGGTGCGGTCCAGGTGGCTGTATACAAAACAGCGGTGAGTTCTCCATCGAGCGCATTTTAGGATATAGTGTACACGGTTATGGGCGAGACTCCGCGACGATGTACAGCGCGAGAAGCTGATTCGCGTCGCGCCGGTTCGCCGCGCGGCTTGAGCTTCCAAGCCGGATTGAGTGGTCGGATTCCCAGGTCCGAAAATCCGGACCTGGGGCGCGCGGCACCCGGCTTCACGCCAAAGCTTTATTAAGCCTAGAAAAGAGCTTTTCAAACCGTTCTAAATCAGGTGCCTTCAGAGATGAATCGGTCAAAGTAGGCAATAGCGACTGGGCAACACGATAATGGTTAAATCCGCCGTCGTGCAGCAGATCGATCTTCTCGTTCTTGAGCCATTGATTGAGGCGCTCAACAATGCGGGGATGTTTGGGAAGTTTCCCAATTGCCAATGAGGTTCTATCTAACTCTTTTTCATAGGCAGATTTGAACGCTTCGATGTATAATGCTTCCGGAAACCACTGCTGTCCGGTTAGATGTCGAATAGATTCAGTTGGTTAGAGAAGTCCGGCTGGTCAGTTCTGTGGAGATATGGCTGAAGGGCGCATGAAATCTCGGTTTTCTCGAAGATCGATACCGACAGAATCTGTAGGCAAGTGTAGAGAGGGGCGTCGAGCTTCATCTCTTTCTTGCCCATGGCGATCGGCACA
>Ga0181520_10001933_pt1 | contig 40540 bp, 36 predicted proteins | sample PEATcosm2014_Bin_29_FD_132451 | JGI IMG/M metagenome (GOLD analysis project Ga0181520, IMG submission 132451) | Peatland microbial communities from MTU Mesocosm Facility, Houghton, MI, USA - PEATcosm2014_Bin02_30_metaG | ecosystem: Environmental > Terrestrial > Soil > Wetlands > Peat | place... | reverse complement strand
TTGCCGCGACCTGAGGCGGCTGGGTTCAACCGCCGGATGCGGAAAACCGCACGTCCGGTGGTGTGGGAGGGTGACGGGGCGCAATCCCCGTCACTCCACCCGATCCGGAAGGCTTGGCCCCACTAAGGGCTACATTGCGGTTTCGTCGGCCGACGGCCCGTACATGCCCGGCACGGCGACGTCGCAGAGCCGCAGATACACCGACAGTTGGCCCCGGTGATGCACGCCGTGGTTCATGACAAAGCTCCGAATGCAGGCCACTCGCGGCATGCTGAAAATGACCTGCCCGCCGGCCAGCAGCGCCCAGTTTTTCATGAGGTGGTCGTCTTCCGCGGCGGCCAGGGCCGCGCGCGCTCCCGCAACTCCTTTGTCGAACTCAGCCAGCGCTTCCTCTTTGGTTGCAAACACGGGAGGATGGTGGGGTTGGCCGCCCACGGGAGCGAAATCGAACGAATCCTTCTCGATGGTGTCGACCATCCAGGCGGGAGTGGTGGCGATATGGGTGGCCAGTTCGCGAGTGGTTGAGGATTTCGGATGCGGCTTCCAATTCCATTTCTCCTGTGGAATCCGCTCCAGCATCTTGCGCGTGTTCGCCATCTCATGGTCGAACTCGGGCAACAGGGCATCGGCAATGCTCATAAGTTATGGTCTCCTACTTCGTGTTTTCTTCGCCTATTCAGGCTACGATGAAAGCAGCCGGAAATCAAGCCAATTTCTGATGACAGGCTATGATTTCGCACGAGCGTAGTAAGGTAGTCCTTTACGGAGGCGTGGAATGGCGCGAATCGCTTTGGTAACGGGCGCGAGCAAGGGCATTGGGCGGGGAATCGCCTATGGCTTGGCCGATGACGGCTGGGATGTAGCGGTGAACTACCACCTCGACGAAGCCGGCGCCCAGTTGACGGCGGGAAAGGTGCGGGAGAGGGGCCGGCGCGCCTGGGTTGCGCAGGCCGATGTGGGATTCAGCGACCAGGTACGAGCGATGTTCGACAGGGTGCTCGGGGAGGCCGGCGGCTTGGATCTGCTGGTAAACAATGCGGGCGTGCAGACGTGGTCGCCGCTGCTGGAGCTGAAGGAAGAGGACTGGGACCGTACCCTGCGCACTAACCTGAAAGGGACCTTCCTGTGCACCCAACTGGCGGCCCGCGCGATGCTGGGCAACGGCGGCTCGATCGTCAATATTGGCTCGGGATGCAACAAGATTGCGTTTCCGAACCTGGTGGACTATACGGCCTCCAAGGGCGGCCTAGACAACTTCACGATGGTGGCCGCGGTGGAGTTGGGCCCTTACGGGATTCGGGTCAACACGGTGGCCCCCGGCGCGGTGGACATCGAGCGCACCAGGCTGGAGACGGCCGATTATGCGGGCACGTGGGGCTCGGTGACGCCCATGCGCCGCGTGGGAGAGGTGGAGGATGTAGCCGCGGCGGTGGTCTTCCTGGCCGGCGACAAGGCGTCGTTCATCACCGGTCAGACGCTCTATGTGGATGGCGGCCTGTTTGCGCAGCCGCCCTGGCCGGGCCTGCGGGACCGGAAGGCGTATGGGCCGAAGGAAGCGGTCGCCGAGGGTTGATTCGGGAAACGCCACCGGCGCGCCGCGCGTCCATGCCACAAAGACACTAGCCATGTTTCTGCGAATGGCGATTGCGCTTCTGGCCGCCGCGCTGTTGACTGCCCAGCAGCCTGTCGGCGCCGGCTTGAATTTCTATAGCCTGCAAAAAGAGGCGGCGCTCGGAGAGCAGATGGCCGGCGAGGTTCGCGCGCAGGCCACGGTCCTCGACAGCGCGACGGCGCAGGATTATCTGAAGCGCCTCGGGCAGCGGATCGCGGCGCAGTTGCCGGGGCCGAAATGGGCATACTCTTTCACATTGGTTGCCAACGACGAAGGTGGATCCACGCATGAACCCATGGCTCTGCCGGCCGGGTACATCTTCGTGCCCGCGGGCCTTGTGCTGGCGGCCCGGGACGAGGGCGAGCTCGCCGGCATGATGGCGCACGCCATGGCGCACGTATCCGAGCGGGACTGGACGCGCCAGGCCACACGGGGGGAACTTATGAACATTTCCATGACGGCGGCCTCGCAGTCAGCCGGACAGAGCGGCGTCAATGGAATGACGGCCGACTCGCTCCGCCGGTCCACGGGCCTCCAGATGCCGGCGCAGATGCTTACCATGGCGCGCCGCTCCCATCTGGCGGCGGATACCGTGGCCGCCAAAGCAATGGCCGGGGCGGGGTTCGACCCCGAGGCTCTGGTCCGCTATCTCGACCGCGAGCAACGCGACCGTCCGGGCACAATGGCGGCGACGTTCTCGGAGATGCCCGAGCGCGACGCGCGCCTGGCGGCGCTTCGCGCTGCGATCAAGGGTCTGCGCGCATCAGCGTACGCCCCGCCGAACCCGGAGTTCACCGCGTTCCAGCAGGAGATGCGGCAGTCGGCCTCTGATCCGCCTCCGCCGCCGCTGAAGCGGGACAGCCGGGAGTAGAGTGGGATAAGCCTTCGGGCTTGTCGTTCGGCCCCTCCGAGCTGCGCTCGGATTGACAAGGCGGGAGCCTTATCCCACCGCGAAGGCCCGGCTCAGCCTTTCCCAGGTGACCTCCAGAGATTCGGGCAAGACCCGCGTTTCGCCTGTCACGGTCATGAAACTGGTGTCGCCGGTCCAACGCGGCAACGCGTGCAGGTGCAAGTGGCCGGCGATGCCCGCGCCGGCGCTCTTGCCCAGGTTGATGCCGATGTTCAGCCCGTCGGGGCGGTAGAGGGCGCGGAGGCGCTTTTCCGCCTCGCGCGCCAGGCGGATCATCTCCACCAGCGCCTCGTCGGGCAAGTCTTCAAGCGAGGCTACGTGGTCGTAAGGAACCACCATGATGTGCCCGCTGGTGTACGGAAAACGGTTGAGAATGACGAAATTCCGCGAGGCGCGGTGGACCACCAGGGACTCCCGATCGGAAGTAGCCTTGGCGGCGGCGCAGAACACGCATTCGCCCTGATCCGCGGTACTGGTGACGTAGCGATACCGCCAGGGGGTCCAAAGGTAGTCCATGAGTTTCCGGCGGACCGGTTACGGGTTGGAGACCTGCTCGGGCGCGGGAGGGGTGGCGGATAAAACCGGCGTCGCGGAGCTGTTCACCACGTCCTTCAGTTCCTTGCTGGGCTTGAAGTAGGGAATCTTCTTGGCGGGCACTTCCACCCGCGCGCCCGTCTTTGGGTTGCGGCCGACCCGCGGCTGCCTCTGGCGAGTGCGGAAGCTGCCGAATCCCCGGATTTCGATCTTGTCGCCGGTGCGCAAGGAGCGGACGATGCTGTCGAAAATGGCCTCCACGATGACCTCCGACTCTTTCCGGGTCATCTCCACCACGCGGGAGACTTCTTCAATCAGATCAGCCTTCGTCATCGCATTCTCCTGGGCGTCAATCGGTTATGAAATCGCAGTATCGCCCGATTCCACGCAAATTGCAAGCTATTCGACGTCGTGGTCCTTCAGGCTCATCACCTCTTCGATGGTGCTGACAGCCGCGTGAGCCTGCCTCTGGTAATCCTCCAGCCGGTTTTTCTCCTCATCGTCCGCCGCTGCGCGGAGACTGAGGCCAATCTTCTTTTCCGCCTCGCTCATCTTGACGATCTTGAAATCGAACTCCTGCCCCACCGCCAGCGGGGCTGTTTCAGACCCGCGCCGGCCGGAGTAGCCCGGCGTCTCCGAGAAATGGCACAGCCCTTCGACGCCTTCCGCCAGCTCCACGAATGCGCCGAAGCTGGCCAGGCGGCACACGCGGCCATGCGCCGTATCGCCCACCTGGTGATGCTGGAAATAGCTCTCCCAGGCGTCCGGCTGGAGCTGTTTGATTCCCAGGGAAAGGCGGTGCGAGGCCGAATCGATATTGAGAATCACGGCTTGCACGTCCTGGCCCTTTTTCAGTACCTCGGAGGGGTGCTTGACGCGCTTAGTCCAGGAGAGATCCGAAACGTGCACCAGCCCATCGATTCCCTCCTCGATTTCGATGAACGCGCCGAAGTCGGTCATGTTCCGGACTCGGCCTTCCACCACCGAGCCGACGCTATAGCGGCTGTCGATGGTCGTCCAGGGATTTGGTTCGAGTTGCTTGAGGCCGAGCGAAATGCGCCGCTCCTTGGGGTGCACCTCGAGGACCACTGCCTCCACCTGATCCCCCGGCTTGACCACTTTGGAAGGATGTTTCATGCGCCGCGACCAGGTCATTTCGCTGATGTGGATGAGGCCTTCGATGCCGGCCTCCAATTCCACGAAGGCGCCATAATCGGTCACGTTTACGACGCGGCCAATCACGCGGCCGTTCAGGGGGTAGCGCTCGGTAACGGTTTCCCAAGGGTCCGGATCGAGTTGCTTCATACCCAGGGACACGCGTTCCTTGGAGCGGTCGAACTTGAGGATACGGACGGTGATTTCGTCGCCCGCGTGCAGGATTTCGGAGGGGTGATTGACCCGGCCGTAGGACATGTCGGTAACGTGCAGCAGGCCGTCGATTCCGCCCAGGTCGATGAACGCGCCGTAATCCGTGAGGTTCTTCACCACGCCGGTGACTACCGAGCCCTCGGCCAGGTGCTCCAGGGTGGCGCTCTTGCGCGAATGGATCTCTTCCTCGACAGCCATTTTGCGCGAGACAACGACGTTGCCGCGGCGGCGGTTCAGCTTGATGATTTTGACCGGGATATCCTGCCCGATGAGCGAATCCAGATTGTGAATGGGACGCGGATCGGCTTGCGATCCGGGCATGAAAGCCTTGATCCCCACGTCCACCGCCAGGCCGCCGCGGACGCGGCCGAGGACGCGGCCGGAGACGATGAGCTGTTCCTGAAAAGCGCGGTCCAGATTGTCCCAGATCCGCAGGCGGGCGGCTCGGGTATGTGAGAGCAGAACGTACCCTTCGGGCCGCTCGCCATGCTCGATCATGACATCCACGACGTCGCCCGGCTGGACGGCGACGCCGCCGCCGGGATTCTGGAACTCCTCGATGGGGACAATGCCTTCGGACTTGTATCCGAAGTCGATAATCACGTCTTTGACCGTGATCCCCAGTACGACACCCTGTAAAACCTCGTCGGCGGCGGGCGGGGCAAAGTGACTATAGTCTTCGAGAAGATCCTCGTAGTTCTCTGGGACCTGCTGATCTGCTTGCCCGTTAATGTCCACGGCCATTAAGCCTCCGCCGAACGCTGGCTCACCGGCGGCTGCGGCGCTTGGCAGGACTGCGGCAGGGTGTGAAAATGCGGGTGCGGACGCGTTGCGCGGCGACCGAGCATCATGTTCAGCGAGACCATCCACCAATTACCAGCAAACCGTTGTGAGATCAGTATGTTAGCAAATATACGCGAGTCATCGTGGGTTGTCAACGGGGCCGGTGCGCGAAGATTCGGCGATTTCGGGGTGGGCGGGCGGCCGCGCCGCAGTCACTTGGCCGGCGCGATTCGCCGCATTACGGACTTGACCTTGCCCGCGTACCCGGCGCCGGGATTGTAGATCGCGAGCTTCTGGTCGAGGCTCTTCTCACGGTACCGGTCGGAGTGGGTCAGGTGGTACGCCACGGTATGAATCCCGGCTAGGGGAGTGGAGAACTCCGCGCGTCCGCCATCCCAGCCGAACAGATTGTTGTTGGCGGCGTACTTGCCTCCCGTGGACTCGATGTAGGAAATGCTGGGCAGTAAGCGCCAGTCAAGATCATAGTCGTCCGCGGCCTCCAGGAAAACGTGCGCGTATGCGAGCGCGGGGCAGTCGGATTGTTCGAAAAAGCGGCGGAGAATCTCGAGCCGGGGGTCCGGCCGAACGTGGGGGGGCGGCGTTTTCGAAGCCAGCGATGGCGAGTTCACCAGGGGCAAAGACACGAAGCCTGTGAACAGAACCATCCCTGGGGCTACCAGTTTATGCATTTCGAATTCCCTCCAAAATGTGAGCGTGCGGACGTCCTCCGCCGGGGTCGGCGGGCAGCCAAAGGCTGGGACGGGCGAGGTTTCGGGCGCGGGAACTACGGATCTGACATATAGGGCAATTATACCATCCGGGGGTTTGTTCCCGGAGGGGCCGCCGGGGACCCCAGGACGTGCCGGGCCGGGCCTCGAATCGGGAGCCCGCGCGGCTCTATGCCATTGGGTAGCAAGGGGTTCCCGAATTCGAGGCCTGATGCTCCGCGGGCTTGCGCAAAGTGCTACCTTAGGTAGGTTCCGGGCGAGCCCGCGGGTACGATTGGCGCCGTGGTGTAGCGCCGGCGTCCCGTATTCAGTGGTCCGGGCTATGGCCAGAGACGGCAGTCCTGGCTTAGAGTGTAAGAGTATGTCGGTGAGGTGGCGAATGCGTTCGTTCCGTTCGATTGTCTTCACGCTGGCGGTGGCGTTGGCGCTGGTGTCGTGCCGGGGTAACCCGCAGGCGGCCAAGAAGCGCTACGTGGAGAGTGGCGACAAGTACTTCGGCAAGGGCCGATACAAGGAGGCGAGGATCCAGTATCTCAACGCCCTCAGGATCGACCAGAAGTACGGACTGGCCTACTACAAACTGGCGCTGACGGCGCTCAAGCAGGACCCGCCGGATTATGCGGGCGCCTACAGGGCGCTGCTGCGCGCCACGGATGAGAAACTGATTAGCCCCGACCAGCCCGAGCACTATGACGCGGTGGTGAAGCTGTCGGAGATCTACCTGGCCCCGGGTCTGGCGAAACACTCCGTCCAAATCATGAAGGAGGTCAAGAAGAACTGCGACGAGCTGTTGCAGCGGGTTGCGAGTTCCTTCGACGGACACCGGCTGACGGGCGATTGGATGGTTGTGGCCGTCAGGGAGGAACCCGAATTACGGAAAACCGAAGAGGGCCGGGAACTTCTGGATGGGAGGCCCGCTTCGGGCGAGAAGCCCGCCGTGGTCGGGGCGTTCGCTGGCCGGAAGCCCCTGGACGTGGCGCTCGAGGAATACCGCAAGGCCGATTCCATCAAGCCGGGCGACCGGGGCGTAAACCTGGAGATTGGGGATGTCCTGGCGGCGAAAGGGGATTTCCCCGCGGCCGAGCAGATCTTCCGCAAGATGATCGAACTGAAGAGAGACTTTCTGCCGGCGTATGGCAGACTGTATAGCTTGCTCGGGAGAGAAGACAAGCGAGCCGAGGCCGAGCAGTTGCTGAAGGCGGGATACCAGAGCAACCCCAAGGAGTATGGTTTCCTGATCGCGCTGGCGAAGCTATATCTGGCTGAGGAGCGCCGCGACGACATGCTCGGCGTGCTTGGGCAGTTGAAGTCGAAGGTTGCCGAGTACCCGAAGGCGTATTTCGACGTCGGCGACTTCTATCTGCGGTCGGGAGACCCGGAGGCGGCCATTCGCGAGTACCGGGAAGGCATTAGCAAGGACCCCAAGAACAGGATCGTATACCAGAAGCGCATCGTGGAGGTGCGGATACGCCAGAACAAGCCGACGGAGGCGGCCGATGCCAACGACGAGATCCTGAAGGAGAATAAGAACGACGCCGACGCCAACGCCGTGAAGGCAACCCTGGAGCTAGGCCAGGGCGATGTTGGCAAGGCCCTGGTGGATTTGCAGCAGGTGGTGGCGCGCACGCCCGAGAATTTCGTGGCGCACTTCAATCTAGGCCGCGCCTATTTCAACGACAGCAGCACCGTCGAGCAGGCCAGGCAGCAGTTTCAGAAGGCCATCGAGCTTCGCCCCGACTACACCCTGGCCCGTCTCTGGCTGGCTAGGCTGCAGCTCCGGATTGGTGAATTCGACGCGGCTATCCGCAGCGCGCAGGACATTCTGAAGTACGACCCGAACGCCACCGACGCCAAGCTGATCTGGTCGGCGTCGCTCATAGCGCAGAAGAAATTCGGCGAATCGCGCCAGATGCTGGGGGATATGCTGAAGGCCAATCCGTCCTCTCCCGATATCCTGTACCAGATAGGGTTGGTGAACCTGGTCGAGAGCAAGTTCAAGGATGCCGAGGACGCGTTCCGCCGGTGCTACCAGTTGAACCCCGCCAACGCGCGCGGTCTGATGGGCGTGGTGGAAACGTACCTGGCGCAGAACAAGATCGATCAGGCCATTCAGCTATTGCAGGCGGAAATCGCCAAGACGCCGGCCCGGCCGGAATTCCACCTGGCGCTGGGCAATGTCGGCATACGCACGGGCCGCTGGGACATGGCCCTTTCCGAGTTCCAGACGGTACTCTCCTCCTCCCCCAAGGGTTCCAGGGCGCAGGGCAAGATGTATCTGAGCATTGGCGAGACCGAGCGGCTCAAAGGCGATACCAACGCCGCCATCGTTTCCTTGCAGGCGGCGCGGCAGACCCTTCCCGAGGACAAGGGGGTGCTCGCTACCCTGGCGCTGGCCCTGGATGGAGCCGGCAAGTGGCCGGAGGCCGAGAAGGTATACCAAGCCACCAACAAGCTCTACCCCAACGAGGCCGCCATACTGAATAATCTCGCTTTCGGCATGGCCGAGCACGGCGAAGATCTGGACCAGGCGCTCAGTATGGCGCAGCGGGCCAGACAACTATCAAAAAGCGCCTTACCGGAGATCTCGGACACTCTGGGCTGGATCTACCTGAAGAAGAACCTGCCCGACAACGCCATCCAGATTTTTCAGGAACTGGTCGCCGCGACGCCCAACCAGGCCACATTCCGTTACCACCTGGGCATGGCTCTTTCACAGAAGGGCGACAAAGTGCGCGCTCTGCAAGAGTTGAAGAAAGCTCTGCAGGGCAGCACCAGCGACCAGGAGCGCAAGCAGATCCAGGCCTTGATCACGCGCCTGGGATAGTCGCGGGCCGGCGCGCGGCCGGGCAAGCCGGCGGTGCGCGAGGGCCCCTTCAAAATCGGATGATCCCGACCGGCGGTTCACGCTACCATCCAGACATGGTCCGTGGCGTTTTGCTGGTTGCCGCGGCGATGGCGGCCGTTGGCTGTTTCACTCCGCTGGCGGCTATCGACGCCGAGCGCGATTCTTCCGCGAGGAGGCGGGACCGTGCCGCGCCCGCCGTGGAGCGCCAAATGGCGCTCGCTTCGGGGGAGCCGGAGGTGGACCTGGCGTACCATGGCGAAGGGCAGGCTCCCGCGCCCATCGATTCACCCGGCTTCGCCGAAAGGCCAGAGACTCCTGCTCCTGGAGAACTGACGGTGCGCTCCGGTACGCGCATCCCGCTGTCTCTTCTCGGCAGCCTGGACACCAAACACTCGAGGGAGGGCGACCGGGTGAATCTGGAGACCCGCATTCCAGTGTCCGTCGACGGCCGCATCGCGATCCCGCGCGGCAGTTTCGTAACGGGGACCATCGTCCGGATCAAGGCGCCTGGGCGCGGCTCCAGCAAAGGCGAGCTGACCATCCGTTTCGAAACCCTTACGCTGCCCAATGGCGTGACGCGCGAGATCCGGTCCTGGGTGGGTGGCGCGGATGACGCTGTCGGCAAGGTCGATCGTGAAGCGGGCAAGATCACCGGTGAGAAGAACACGGGGGAGGATGCGCGCACGGCCAACGGCCGGGCAAGCGCCGGAGCCGCGGCTGGCTCGCTGGCGGGCGCGGTCACGGGAGCCGGCTCCGAGGCCGGTTTGGTGGCGGGCGCGGCGGTGGGGTTGGCCTCCGTGCTGGTCTCGCGGGGCCCCGACGTGGCGCTGCGCCCTGGGACCACGCTCGAAATGGTGTTGGACCGCGATTTGCGATACAAGCCGGAAGAAGTGAAGTTCTGATTTCGCGCGGGCGCTACAGCCGCGCTGCGTGGTCGCGCGCCGCCGGTCTTCGGGCGAAATCCACCTGCTGCACCGGCCCGATGCCGAACACGAAAACCGCGGCGCCAGTAAGGGCGATCAGGGCCGCCACCAGGAACGCCACATAGAAACTGCCGGTCTGCCCCACGGCCCAGCCCGTGAACCAGGGCGCGGCGATCCCGGACAGGTTCCCGACGCCGTTCTGCATGCCGGTCCATTTGCCTGCCGCGCGAGGACCAGCCAGGGTCTGGGTGATGGCCCAAAGGTTCGAACTGAACATGCCATAGGCTGCACAGGCTAGCAGCAGCAGCGCCATGGCGGCGGCATCGTCGCGAACAATGGAGACCGGCAGCAGAATCGTGGCGCATGTCAGGCCCAAACCCGCGAAGGTCTTGCGGACGCGCGTCGGCGAACCGCCGCGGACGATCCAGCGGTCCGACAGCCACCCGCTGACCACCGTCGATACGGCCACCGTGAAGAAGGCCAGCGAGCCCAGAACCGCCATTTTGGGTTTGGGGAAACCGCGTTCCTTTTCGAGATAGGCCGGCAGCCAGTGGAGCAGGAAGAACCAGTAGTAGTTCGAGCAGAAAAGGCCCAGGAAGCTGAACCACGCCGAGCGCTGCCGCAGGATATCCAGCAAGCTGGGCGTTTCAACCTGTTCCGCCTTGGCCGGAGCGGCGTAACCGCGCGGCGCCCAATAGAGCCAGGGCGCGAGCCAGAGCAGGCTTGCGAATCCCACGGCTATGAAGAAGACGCGCCATCCGAAGTGCGCCATCATCAGGCCGCCCAGCAGCGTGCCCAGCGCGGGACCCAATTTGGTGCCCGCGTCCACCAGCGAGTTGGCCAAGCCGCGGCGCTGCTGGGGGAAGGCGGCCAGGATCCGGGAGTAGCACGGATAGGCGATCGATTCTCCCGCTCCCAGCAGCAGCAGGAACATGAAGAGAGTCGTGAAGCCGCCAGCCAAGCCCGCCCCGGCCGTCGCGGCGGACCAGATCAGGAAACCCGCCGCGAAAACCAGGCTCACATTGAAGCGGTCCGCCAGCCACCCAGCCACGAAGAGAATCTGGAAGGCGGCATAGGTCCAGGAGAAACCGGACAGCAAGCGCCCGAGTTGCAGGCTGGAGAGGCCCATCTCGCGCTGGATGCTGACGGCGCCAACTGAGAGATTGGCGCGGTCGATGTAATTGATGAATGCGGAAATGACGAGCAACGCGAGGACCCAGCGGTCCCGTTTCGAGAGCATGCGAGCATTGTAGCCGAATGGCGGGCGAGGACACGGATGGGGCCGTAGTTTCGCCGTGGCGGCCCTGAGGTTGTCCGCCGTCGGATTTTCGCGTGCGCACTCTGGCATACTGAAGTTCTGCTTCCATGAACTCGTCGGAATCGCTCTTGTCGCGCGTAGCGTGTTGGCTGACTTATGGATCGTCCAATGACCTCACGCCTTACCGCTTCCAGGCGCCGGCGGCGCGCGCCGCGCGCTGGCTGACGTTCGGATCGGCCGCGGCCATCATGTTCTCGATCGCCGTTTCCCAGATTCTGCTGGCGCTGGCGGTGGCGGCTTTGTTGGCCTCCGGCGAGGAATTGCGCCTGCCGCGGATCAAGTGGCCGCTGGCGCTTTTCATGCTGGGAACGCTCCTCTCGCTGGCGTTCTCGGGCGACCCCAGAGCAGGCATCCCGCAGGTGCGGAAGTTCCACGTCTTCCTGGAACTGCTGGTGGTGTATTCCACCTTGCGGGATCTGAAAGTCGTCCGCTGGCTGTTTCTGACCTGGGCCGGAATCGGCGGCCTCACCGCGGTTCGCGGCTTCGTGCAGTTTTTCGACAAGATGCGCCAGGCCGCCGAGTTCGGGCGGAGCTCCTACAACGCTTACGTCGCCGAACGCATCACCGGCTTTACCAGTCACTGGAATACGTACGCCGCCGAGGAGATGTTCGCGCTGGTGATGGTGGGAGCGTTCCTATTGTTTGCTCCGCGCGGGAAGCGGACTTGGGTTTGGGTCCTGTGCGGGCTGCTGATCGGCGTCGCGGTGCTGCTGGCCTGGACGCGAGGCGTGTGGATCGCCGCCGCCGTAGCGGCTGCCTATCTTGTCTGGCAACGCCGCGCATGGCTGGTGGTTTTCGTCCCCCTGGTTGTTTTGGTCGCCTTTATCGCGTCGCCCTCAGCCATGCGAGCGCGTTTCAAGTCGATCTACAATCCCACCACCGTGGATTCCAACCAGTTCCGCATCGTTGCCTGGCGCACCGGCCTGCGCATGATCGAGCGGCACCCGCTTCTGGGGGTCGGACCGGAGGGCGTGATGCGCCATTTTGACGAGTACGTTCCGGCGGACATCCCGCGCCCGCTGCCGGAAGGGTATTACGGGCACTTGCATAACATCTATGTGCATTACGCCGCCGAGCGCGGTGTTCCGACCATGCTGGCGCTGGTGTGGATGCTGATTCAGATTGGGGTGGATTTCTGGCGCGGATTGCGCGCCCTGCCGCCCGGTCCGAGCCTTCGCCGCTTTCTTCTAAACGGAGGAATCGCCGTCCTGCTGGCTACCATGGTGGAAGGCGTGGTGGAGTTGAACCTTGGGGATAGCGAGGTGCTCACCATGTTTCTGGTGGTGGTCGCCTGCGGCTATCTGGCCTTGGACAAAGACAGTGCGGCGGACGCCGCGGCGGCGCGTGCGTGACGGAGGTCTATGCGCCCATCCGGCCGACCCGTCTGATGCCCCGGTTCAAGGGCAGGCCGTAGCCTATCAGGCAGAACTGATCGAGCGCGAATAGCGCCACGGATTCGACGCCTTGCGCCAGCGCCAGTTGCCTCTCCCTCTGCCACGGGGTTGTGTAATCGCTGATGCCTATCAGGTGACTCGCCTGCGCCGGCGGGAATCCGAGCTGCGCCGGCAAAGCGATGGACTCACGCGCTTTGTCCAGGTCGCGGTCGCCGGTGTAAGTGAAGTTCTCCGTCTTGAGGCAAACCAGCTTGGCCGGCGTCCATTCGTCAAGCGGATAGTTCACGATTCTGTTGAGCGGCGTGTCGTTCACGTCCAGCGGATAGAGCGCCTCGAAGACGGCGCCGGGTAGCGCCGTGCGCACATAGTCCATGATCGCCTGGGTGAACTGGGCAATGAGCTCCGCCAGAAACGCGCACTCCTCGGTGAACCCCGCCGGCGGCGTGTTTTGGCTCGCGATCACCCCCATCGGCCGGCCGTAGGCGGTCTGGAATGCGCTCGTGGCGTAGGCGTCGTAAAAGGGCATGCCCGAAGAGTCCGGCGAGTACCACCACTGAACCTCGCCGAACTGCAGGTACGGCGCCGCTCCCGCCGCGCTCATGAGATTCGCCATTTCCAGATAGACCTCCCTCCAAAATGACGTGCTCGTGGGCGAGAAATTGGTTTGCAGGGCCGGCGTGTTCAGCAGCGCCGGGTCCCCGGAAGGGTATCGCTGGGCGATGCCGGTTGCCGGCTGTGGATCGCCGTGTTGCAGTTCCATCGAGAATGCCGCCGTCGCCGTGAGGCCGTAACCCCGCAGCGCCTCGAAGTAACTGGCGTGCCAATCCCGCGCGGCGCGGTTGATGCGCGGCGCCGCCGACAGGTCCGTGCGCCAGCCACCGGCCCAAGGCATCGTGGAAAGGTCGCCGTCTAGACCCCCAGCCGACACTCCGCTCGGCGGCGCCGCCGTGAAGTTCTGGCTGCCGCCGGTGTCCGCCGTTACGGTGATTCCATTCCCCGCCGTGCCCATCGCCCGGGCCCAGATGGTCAAAACGCCGCCCTGCGCGCTGGCCCACACCGCCGTGGCCCCGGCGTTGATTTCGAGTTCAAACGCCTTCGCCACGCTGTCGGCCGTGTCGGCGATCAGGTTCAAGTGTTGGAAAGGGGCGCCGCTTACCTGGAGATTGGTGTACGCGCCGAAATCCGGAGCGCCCGTGAACGTAACAGTCGCCGATGCGTAGTTATGGCCCGGCCGGATAAGCTCGTAGAACCACATGGCCCCCACGTAGTGGTTGGCGCGTCCGGTGAATCCCAGTTTCTCGATTAACCAGGCTGTGCGCTCCGGAGCGAGCGCAATGGAATGCTCTGTGTCCCAGTCCGTGGCGAGCGTGGTGAGCGGAGTCACCCCTAATTCGGGAAGGGTCGTCGAAGGGAAAGCGACCTCGAAAAAATCGAAATAGAACACGCCCACGCCGGTTTGAGACACGCTGACGGTGTGCTGACCGGGCCCCAGGTCGGCGACTTTGATCCGTACCAGCACGTCCTCGCCGGCGAGTGCGAGGTTCTCGCTGTGCGAAGCGCCGTCGATAGTGATCTGTATCTGCGCCCCGGCGGCCGAGTCGTTCTGGAACATGCGGGTTCCCAGGTACAGGGTGTGGCTTGCGGCTTGCGTATAGGTGTACGACACCGAAGAGTTCAGAGTCTCGGTTGACCGGATCGACCCGCCCGAGTAGTTTCCCACGACGGATGCGCCCCACGAGCCGGAGTAGGCCAGCGCCGCCGAATCGTCCTCAATCCGCCGGCTGCCCGGGCCGGCCACCTGATACAGCCGGTTGGCTGCCGTTACCGTCCATCCCGAGACGACCGCTTGAAACTCCGTCCGCGCGAAGTCGCCGGCCTGCTGATTCGGGGCCCAGGTCCAACGCATCTTCCGTACCGCGCCAGTTGGCACTGGCCCCAGCGCTGTAAAATCGGGCCCCACATAACCCTGGAGAGCGCTGAAGTCCAGGTCGATCCGCCACTCGGTCGGCGAGGAGCCGCCGCTCATCGTCTGCCATGTTGGCTGCCACGCTTCGGTTTGCGCCCCATTCACGTTTCCATATACCCCTACCCGGTTCCCGTTTGCGCCGGCGGCGGCTTGGTACTGCAACGTGATCTGCGCTCCATCCGCCGCGGCCGTCATGCCGGTCGCGCTTGCATTGGCGCTGATGGCGGCGGCCAGCGTCTGCGCCACGCCTGCCAGCGTGTCGTTGTAGTACATCATGTGCGTGGCGTGACGATCCGACGGGGTGACTCCGTCTCCCGCCTCCCAGACCAGCTCCACATAGTCGTTGGCCGTGGTCGCGCCCGTTAGCTCGAAGACCGCCTGCGCCGGCGCATAGCTACCCGCCGCCGGAGTTGCATGGGCGATCAGAGGGACTTTGTACACCAACTCGGCGCCGTCCGCGCCCGTCGCCCAGATTCGCAGATACGGCCAGTCCACCGTGGGCCACAGCGAACAGTCCATCGCCATGCAGTTTTGGCGCATCTCCTCGTAGGACAGTCGCACGCCGCTCAAGTCGCCGTCCGGCAGATTGCGCAAAGCCGGATGTTCAAAGCCGTTGTCGCGATTCCACTCCACCACGGCCCAGTCGAGCTGTTGCCGCCAGCTCCCCGAAACCGTAAAACCGGTATCGCTGGTCGCGCTTAGCGCCGCCACCGCCGAAGGCATCTGGAAGTAGCACTGCAGATCCCGGTCCGGGGTAAGTTTATTGAGTTCTTCAGCCATTTAAAGCCGTATGATTACCGTCAAGTCCGCGCCGGGGCATGCTTGCCCCACGGAGAGCACGGCGAGGGTGATCTGCGATTCTGCTGCCAGCGGCGCCAGCCCGTTCCCGTTCACGCTGGGCGCCAGGGTAATCCCCGTGTCGAAAGAGAGCGTGCAATACGGCGCGCCGTTCACATTCACTTGAAGCTGTACCTGCGCGTCCGCCGCCGCTCCCAGAACCGCGAAAACGTCCCGCACGGAATGCGATGCATCCACTATCAGCGCCGGCGCCGCCGATTGATCCACCGCCAGAAATCCGCCCACTTGGATGGTGTACTGCCCGCCCGACAGCGTCCGCAGCCCTTTGTCCGTCGTGCCGGTGAGACAGATGGCGTTGACCGGGCTGTTCCCTCTCTGGTTCGTGACGAAGAGTTCCGCGCTGGCGACCCGCACGTCGGGCAGCGAGACCGGGTAGGTCCAGCTTCCGCTGTAGACGCTTCCGAAGAAATCCTGCGGGAACGGCGCAATCTGGGTCAGGTCGTTCAGTTGATAGACCATCGCCGAAGCTGCATGCGCGACCGCCTGGCTGCCGTGTACCCCGCGCGTCACGCTGTAGCCCAGGCCGTTGTTGAGGACCGCCGCCACAAGCATGACCTCGCTGTCGATCTGAAGGAAATTTCCCGCTTGCGCCGACCCCGCCTGGTTCAGATCCACCTCCGTACCCACCGCGTCCAACCCATTTGCGAGCGTTGTCGCCGGCTGGCTCTGCAGTTCGTCCCAGTAGTGCAACGTCACCGTGGCCGCGGTTACCGTGTGCGTGTTCGTCAGGTCCGTGAAGGAAACGCCGCTCAGGTCAGCCGTGCCGCTCTGTTTCCCCGGCCCAAGCCCGAAAAACGGCAGGGGCGGCGTGCTGGCATCGGATGTGCCGGAACCGCCGATCTGCCACCGCGTGACGATCGAGATCTCCGGGTCGCACTCCACGTCGTACACGTTGGCCGCTCGGCCTGTAATCTGGATCGTTTCTCCCGAGCGGTTTGGGACGGCGAACTGCGCCGGGCTGCTCTGGCTGACGGCTCCGAACTTCCACCCGCTCTCCGCCACGGTGAAAAAGCTCGTTGCGTCCGGCGCCATCGCCCACGCCGGCGCCACCGTCAGCGTCGTTTCGGTGTTCGACGCGATGGTTTGCTCCTGTCCCGCTCCGCGCCCGCGCGTGATTCGCGCCACCGCTCCGCGATACGCGTTGGGCGTCATCTCGAGCGCGGCGTTGCCCACCGTGTTGGCCGAGTTCAATGTCGCCGCGAATTCCGGCTGGAGCTCCCGGCGCCAGTAGAAATTGGCGTGGTCGAAATTCGGATCCGGCGGCGCAATGAGTTGCGGCGCCAGCCCGGCGTCGGTGAACTGCGCGCTCAGCGGCTGGCCGGTCGCGATGCGGAACAGGTTGTCCGACCGCGTCCCTCGGTACACGTCGAACGCCAGGCTTCCCGATGCAAAGCTCAATCCGGAAAGCGTCACCTGGCTCCCGTCGCTGACAATCGTGGCCATCACCACGAACGACAACGGGCTTTCGTTTCCTTCCGCGTCCGTCGCCGTGAAGGCGTAGAACAACGTCTGGTCGCCGGTCAGCGTCCCTCCGGCTGTGACGTCGCTTATCAGGCTCACCAGCGGAATGCCTGGCCCGGCCGGTCCGCTTGCGGCCGGCTGAACCCAACTCACCGAGACGCTGGTCGCCACCGAGCCGTCCGACTGCGGGCTGGAACTCTCCGTTATTCCAAACTGGTTCTGGCCGTTCGCGTCCGTCACGCTGCCCACCAGCGGCCGCGGCACGCCCACTCCCGCGCCGGTCTGGGCCCCGCCTCCCGGGGCCGACGCCGGTTGCCCGTTGCTGTCCGCGTACCATGCGTCGTCGTGGATTTGCGCCGTGATGGTGGAGACTCGATAATTCGTGCCCGGCGCGATCTTCAGGACCCGGAATGGCTGGCGAGTGAACCCTTCCTTGAGATACGTGATCGTGATAATGTCCCCGGGCCTGATCCCGACCGACTTCACGCTGGTGTCGAATTCGATGTACGTGTTGCCGCGAAGGGATTTGTCCAGATTCAATTGCAGAAGGCGCGCCGCCTGGTCGTAATCCGGCATCCCGATGGCGTTCAGCGTCACCGAAATCACCTGCCCGCTCAGCGCTACGTCGTCCGGATCCACCACCGAGAGACTGTCCTGCTGATATCCGTTCAGCGCGTCCTGGAATTCCACCACGATCTGGTTCGGAGTGTCCGCCAGGCTGCGCGAGTAGAGGCGCACGCATGGCTCGCCGCTGGCCCGCCTCAGTATCCCGCCGAAACCGTTGCTGCCATCGCCGAATTCATAGCTTGGCCACCCCCCGTTGAGCGGATCCACGCTGTTGGACCAGGCCATCTGCGCGGGCTGCTGGTTCGCAATGGTGTCCTCCACGCGAACTTGCACAACGCCATTCGCGCCGTAGGTCAACAGCAGCCGGCCGCAGTTCCGGACCCCGCGCGCCAGGTCGCCCGCGCTGCGTTGGGTTTTGAGCGCCAGGTTGCACTGAAAACGCGGCAGCGTGATAGGGTTGCCGTTGATGTCCAGCGCATCGATCGCCTGGTCGCAGTAAGCCGCCGCCGTCACGAAGCTCGGTATGTCGATTTCGTCCGCGCTCCAGCCGGTCCGCCGCAGGATGTCGAGCAGGATCCAGGCCGGGTTGCTGGTGAATTGCTCGCCCGCCGCCGATCCGTCCGCGTTGTACTCCGGAACCTTGAGACCATCAACCAGAACTTTGACCTTGGGCAGCGTTGCGCCGTCGTTCAACACGTTCGGGACTACCACCGCGAGGTACGCCATGCTGCCGTACGGGTCCCCCGCGGGCTGCCCGGACCCGTCCACAAAATCCGGGTTTTGCGTTCCCGCGCGCGTTCCCAGCGTGGGGATGTTGTACCACCCGGTCCCCGTCATGTTCGTCCCGACGATGCCTAGCGGGATCTGTACGCCGCTCACCAGCACGGTTCGGACGCCCTGCATTTCGCCGGTCCCCAGCAGGACTTCCATATGGGTGAGGTTTCCGTCGTTGCGTGCGAATACCACCGGGGGAGCGTACCACGCCGTGCCGTAGACCATCGGGACGAAATCGTTGTACCGGGCTGCGTTCACACTCTCCGCCGACGTCTGCCAGCTCTTGTCGCCCGCCGTGCGCACCGACATCGTCGGCGGCACGTACTCGATCCCTCCGAAATCCGGAAACATCCCGCGGGTCACGCAGTCCGTGCGCGCAAACCCGCAGCTCGTGAACGGCGAGCTGCCGTTCAGGTTCCCCGCGCCGCCCACAATCCCCGCCGAGTAACCACACCGGTAGTATAGGGAATACTTGCCGTTGACCCCTCCGTCCACCGCCTCCGCGCATTGCGCCGGATTCGCCGGGAAGTTCCAGGGACATCGTTTCTGTATCCGCACCTGCGGCATCAGCGCTCTTTGCAGGCTCATCCGGTTGGTCGCCGTAATCCGGAACGTCGCTTCCCGTATCTCGTCCGGAGGGTTGCATATCCCCTGAAACAGAACCTGGGTCTCGCTCGCGGGCGCGGCGTTGGGCAAGTCGTAAAACAGGAATGTCACCGTGAGCTGAGCGCCCTTCCACCCAGTCGCTCGCTCGATCTCGGAAAAGTGGGAGTCGGCGTTGGCTAACACAATCGAGATGCGCGGGATTCCATCCACGCCCTGCTCGGACGCCGTCTGCATTTCGAAGACGTTGTGCTGCAGCACCCGCGCTTCGTAGGTCGTCCCCGCGTTCATCACCCGGTGCGTGCTCCAGCTCTCCGCCTGCCCGCTCGCCAGAACGCAGTCGAATAGCAGCAGCGGCGTGTCCGTGACCGCCTGTTCCTTCAGATCATAGATGGTTGACATTAATGATGTTCACCGTACACGAATGCCGGTTGACGCCGGTGCTCGTGATCGCCAACTCGTCGTCGCGCAGCCTGGCGTCTGTGTAGACTCCGCCGAGCGTGCTGGCCCGATAGATCGATGCGCCTTCCTGCGGCTCCGCCTGTGGCCCGTACACATCCACCGTCGCGCCCGCCGGAATTTCCAGTCCGAACTGCACCGACTCCGCCCCGGCTCCGCCCGTTCCGGTGAAGGTGATCCTGTTCCATCCCGTCGTCACGCTTTGCGCCATGCGCCCGTTCCCTATCAGGGCCGTCACGCCGGTGTTCGCTTGCGCGCGCGCGTATACGCTGAGGCAATAGACGTAGTCGCCCGGCGAGGCCAGCGTTTGCGTGATCGTTTGCGGCCCGGCGCCGGTGTTGGTGAGCCGCCATGCGAGCATTCCGCCAACGGGGTCCGGCTCACCGCTCACCAGCGAAAGCAAGGGCTCGCAAACCCAGACCGCATCGTCCAGTTGGCCGCTCCACGCCAGCAGGTTTCCCGCCGGGTCGAGAAACGTGAACCCGTTCAGCGTCCCCTCCGCCGCGGCGAAAAAAGCCTCGATCGCGCCGGCCTCGGAATCCGTGAGCTCCGCATAGTCGAGTTGCCACTCGGTGGTAACGGCGGCCGGGTCGGCCAGTTTGATGGACCTCCCGTCCGCGGTCGCATTGATCACCGTCCGCGTGCGTCTCTCTTTTCGAATGGGGAACTGGCTCAGCGCTCCAGTCCCGAGTTGCGGATAAACCAGCATTTTCAGCTCCGGTTCTCGACCACCGTCAGGGTGGTCGCGCTGCTCATTTCCGCCACCGCCGCCGACCCCAGCGCATCGGCCTCCAGACTGCAGTCCGGATAGGTTGCGCCATCGAACGGGTCGGTGAAGGTGAAACTCCCGAACGCGCCCTGGTTCGCCATGAAGAACTCCTCCAAGGCCGCCATTTCGCTTTCATCGAGTTGGCTCAGACGGATCTCCCAACGCAGCAGCGGCGCCTCGCAGTCCCGGTAGCGCTGCTCCGTCCCGTCCACGAAGCGCAGCGCCTGGTTCCGGTAACAAATTCGCCGTGTCGCCGGGTATTGCGCTACGGCGCCTGTTTTCAACCTGGGAAAATTGGCCATGGTCAGAGGTCGGTCACCACATCGTTGATGCTGTTCAGGTTCAGCATTGCGTCCCGGACCGCCGCGGCGATGTCGGTGCTCCGATCCATAAACGACCGCGCATCCATCGCCTGCACGCTAACCGTGATTTGCGGTTGTGAGGCGCCGTTGCCGCTCGTGCCGCTGGCGGGTCCTGTTTGCCCGCCGCTCGATGCTTGCCCTCCGCTCGATCCGGATGCGGCGGTTTCCACCGACGGGCTCCCTGTCCCGTCGTACGCGCGCGGCGTCCCCGTCTGGTCATAGTCTGCGTTGCTCAGCCCTTGCCCGGTATCGGCCGCCTCGATGTTGAGCGCCGACGGCATCGCATACTTAGTCAGCTCCGGCGGAGCCGGCGACCCTCCTCCGCCAAAGAGCCCCAGGAGTCCGCCGATCAGCGGGGCCAGGCCAAATCCGCTTTCGAGCAGCAGCATGGCGGCCGACGTCCCGCCGCTCGATCCGCTCGCGGAGCTGTTGCTCGCCGCACGAATCGTTTCGGGTTGCGCGGGCGGGTCCGTGTTGGCGATCTGCAATCCGCTGTAATCCGTGGTCGCCCCGCCGGGCGAATTCGCCGGCGCCTGCGCCGTCCCGCTTGTCTCGTTCAGGTTGGACGCCAGGTTACTCGCCAGAGTGGCGAAATCATCGAGAAGATCTTCTTGTGTGCTGGCCATTTCTTGTTTCCGCTTCAAGCGCCTTTTCCAGAACCAGGAACGCCTCCACCCGGCGCGCATCGAGCTCGGCGGCGCGTATCCCTCCCAGCCGCCGCCGGATCAGGAACTCCTCCACCAAAGCCGCGCTTTCGCCGGTCACGTAAGATTTCGGGCACGTCGAGATCGCCACGCCCCCTCGCACCCATACCGGCGGGCCTGCGGATTCCACCGATCCCTCAATCCACCCGCAGCGTCGTCTTTTATCCAGACCGGCTTTCCGGCACGCGTCGCACTTCCAACCGGCCTGGTTGGAGAATTGGAAATGGAAGGCGACTGTCAGTTTTTTCTTTCCGCATCGGTGAGCCCCGCCTCCACTCGCACCGCTGCCAGCGCCTCTTGAAACAGGCTCTCCGGCCCCGCTTCCGCCAGTAGTTCCGGCGTTGCCTCCGCTCCGTCCACCTCCAGGCCGGCAATGCCGCGCAGTCCCCATGCCAGATACAGCCGGCCAACCTCCGCCTTCAGCAGCGTTGCCTCCATCTGGTCGTCCGGCCGGCTGCTGGCTTCGAGATACTCCATGCGCCGGGCCAGCTCCTGCACCCGGCGCATAAGTTCCACTCGCCGCGCGAATGACATCCGCGCCACCGTGAACGTCACTCCCGGCGCCACCGCCGATTCCACCGTCTTCACGCTTTCGTAGATCATGGGTTTTGATATCTCGCCATCCGATGTGGCATGGGCGCTCGTGCCTGCCGTGTCGAGACTCATCTCGACGCGCGTTGGAGGTTGTGAGAAAAGCCGCGGCCAATCGTCGGCGCGACTTATCCGAACGCCACCGCAATTTCGTTGTCCAGCGTGCCCTGCGCTCGCGCCGGCCGGAATTTCCACTGCAGCCGGTTGCCACTGTCGTCGAACTCCGGCACTTCCGGGATGACGCTCTGCAGGTATATCCCCAGCAGTTGACCTGGTTGCTGGCCGAGCTGAAACATGACGCTGATTGGCGATTCTTGCCGCGCCGCCTGGTACAGTCCTTCCGTCGCCTCATCGTCCTGGCTGAAAAGTTCAAAAGCGGCTGTCACCGAGCGCTGGCCGGGCGATATGGCCTGCGGCAGACTGCTCCCGAACTCTCTCTCGCGCGTATCCAGATCGTTCTTGAGCGTGATCGTCCCGCTCGTGATTGTCAGGAACTGGGTTGGCGACGAACCCAGCCACGCCTCGCCCATGTGCCCCGGCACGATCGAGTAATCGAAGGCCCCCAGCGCCGGCTCCGCCGGAAAGCTCTGCAAGGTGGCCATCTGACTGGAGGAGAAGCTGCTGCTGTCCAACACGTCCTGCGCCGGGCCGCGGAAACGGAACTCGTGAAAATCGCCGTTGATCGAGATATCCATCTGGTCCACCGCCGCGCCGCACAGCAGCCGCTGCACCGCCGTCGCCGGCGACCAGTAGTCGAATACGCTCACGCTCGGCAGAGCCGTCGCGGGCGCGTACGTCACCGCCGCCCCCACCGCGCCGCCTGTCGCCGGCGGCGTCGTGAACGGCGCGTTCAACTGCACGGTATTGGCGTCCACGATCGCCGCCGCGAATCGGATCTCGCCTCCGCACGCCACCGCCTGCCCTGGCGAGAGGTTATGGGGCGCCTGAAAGGCCAGTCGTCCGGCGGACGTGCTCGACGCCGCTGTTCCTCCCGGGAAGGTCGTCGGAACCGCTCCCAGAACAGCTTGAAAGAGCGGCCCGTACGTCGGTCCCGGCTGACCGCTCGCCCAGGTCGTCATATAGGTCTTCAAGTCGAAACTCGTGAGCCGCCTGCCGCCCGGCGGCAATCCGGCGAAGGTTCGGCTGCCCGTCTTATCCTGGCGTTTGACGGTCTCGAGTTGCTGTGCGATTCCCAGCTTCACCGCCGGGATCCGGTTCGCCGCCGAGATGGTTCCCACCTGCCCGTAGGAACTCTCCAGCGCCACGTAGAATCTGTTCGCGTTAGAGGAAATGTAGGACATGCTAGTTTACGCTCACTTCAATATCGAATGTGATTTTGGCCTGCTGGACGAAGTTCTTCCCGCCGTGTTTAATCGCTCCGTAAGACGCCTCGTACGCTCCGGCGAAGAACATGCCGTCGCCCCAGTCGCCGCGCGACCCGTCCAGAGTCTGTGCGACCGCGTCCGTGTACAGCTCCAGCCTGTCCTGAAGTCCTTCCAGGCGGTCCTGCGAATAACGGATTTCAATCGCCATCTGCGCCGTACCCGAAAACGTCCGGAATTTCTCCGTCAGCTTGTTGACGAGTTTTTCGCAGTACACGTTGGCGGCCGGGTATTGCGTCCCGCTGCTGCGCTCCACCAGGTCGGCCGCTGCGTTCTGCGCCCGCACTTGCGATGCCTGCCACAGGCTCGCCGCCGCCTGGTCCGGCGGCGCGAGCGCCGCGAGTTCGACGCTCACCCCTTGTGGCGCCGTCATTAGGGCCACGATTTTCGACGTGATTGCGCTTCCGATTCGACTTGCCATCAGCCCCTCTGCAGTACGCGCGGCGCGGGCCACAGGTAGCTTGGCGCTTGCCCCGAGCCGGCCTTCCGCCCCGCCGTCGTCAACGTCGCCGGCTGCGTCCAGTTCTGTCCCGGCGAAAGGAGAGAGGTGTTTTGCAGGGTCATGCTTTCCGCCGAAACGCCTATGTACGCGTTCCAGCCCGTCGCTCCCTGCGGCGCCGCTCCGGGATGAACCGCCAGCGTGCCGCCCGTGGTTGTCGCCACCGCCGGCGTCGCGCTCGCTCCCTCTTCGCCCGTGCTGTTCACCCACGCCATCGTCACATAGTAGGTTCCGGCCGCCAACGCTCCCTGCGCCGGCGCTACCGCGGGAGTCTCGGCTCGCGGCACGGGTTTCCATACCATCCCGATTCCGAGAAGGATCAGTTTCTCCCGCGCCCAGATCGCCATTTCGCGGAACGCGTCCCGCTTCCCCGCGTAGCGGTCGTTTAATTCGTTGTTGTACGCATCCCGGTAGACCGTCTCCAGGGTCCGAAACGTGTGCCACATCTTCAGCGGCGGCGTGACCACCACGTGACGGATACCCATGTGTTCGATATAGGCCGGCGCGGGCCAGCAGAACGGGTCCCACGGGCTGGCCCTGCTTAAGAGCGCCCGCAGTTCGACGCCCAGTTCCTCTTGCGCCAGCGCCAGCTTGCTTCCCAGGTCGATTCCCTCCGTGCTGGCGACATCCAGAAGCTGCGAGTCCTGCGCCGTCAGGTCCTCGGTCGTCGATACCGCGCCATCTAGGAACAGAGCCATGTTCGTCTAGTCCTTGGCGGGCTTTCCGGGGTTTCGCAGCCGGTTCAACTCGGCTGTCGTCAGCACCGTCAGTTGCACTCGGGCCGCGGCCGCCGCTTGGTCCGCCAGGCGTTTCGCCTCGGCCTGTTGTTCCCGGAATTGCCGCGCTTCCTCTGGGTTCGCCAGTCGCGCCGATCCTTCCACCATCATCTTCGCGGCCAGTGGCCGCGTCACCTCGATGGGCGTGCCTTCCTTGCCGCCGTCCGCTGTCGCCAGGCTTATGACGATCGGAAACGGTTCTTTGATCGCCGCCGCCTCGTCGCGAATTCTCTGATAAAACGCCCTCAAATCCATGTTCTTTCTCCTCGCCGGAATTCTCGGAAACCGCCGCGCCGGCCCAGCCGCACCCTGGCTGAACCGGCGCCGCGGACGGGCCCTCGGGCCCGCCGTCCCCTCCCTAGGTCTGCACCTGCACGCCCAGTTGGTTCCGCAGTATGCCGCACCCGTAGAGCGCGTCCACCGTGAACTGCTGCGCCAGCGTGTTCGGCTGGTAGCTCATCACCACCCGCATGCCGAAATTGCCCAACTCGGCGTATTCCGCGATCGCTCCGGTTCCCGGCAGCGGCTGCGGCAGCCGGCGGACCACCAGGCCGATCGCGTTCTTCGTGAACGCCATGTTGTGCGTCGTTGTCGGGTTGCTGCCCGTTTTTGGCACCCACTGCGAACGGAAGACGAAGAAGTCTTTCACCCTCCCCACCGTCCCGTCGATCAGCGCGCGCAATCCCGCGTCGCCCGCCGTCTGGAACTCGCTGAATCGCGGTATCTGCCTCCACGCCGAATACGCGGCGGCGTCCACTACGATGAACTTTTGCTCCGTGGAAGGAGACTTCGCCAGGAACAGGGCCGTCTCCGCCGCGTCGATCGTGGCTTCCGTGATCGCCGTGCCGGGCGTTCCCACCGTCCCGTTCATCGTGAATCCCCCGTACAGCGAAAGCAGATCGCTCTCGATCCTCTGTGCGATCGCCGCCATCGCCGGCCCCATGTAGACCTTCATCAGGTCCGGCGTCGCCAGCACCTTGATCACGTCCGGAATCTGGAAAGTCGCTTCCACATGCGTGTTGAGCACGATTTGCGCGTTCCCCAGGCTCGGGTTCTGAGGCTGCACCAATCCGCTTCCGTCGATAATGTTGTTCGCCACCATGTCCGGCGGGATTGGCACATTGATCGTGTCCCCGGCTTGCGCCAAGGCCGGTTCATAGTCTCGATTGACCAGGTTCCCCATTACGAGGTTCCCCACCAGCACCGGCAAAGCTTCCGCCGCCACCAGCTTGACAATCGCAGTCGCGACGTTTGCTGAAGTAATAACTGCCATGTATTCTCCTTACTGTCTGTTACTGCCGGTCGCCGGTAGGGGCCGGGCACGCCCGGCCCGCGCCGGGCATGGCGCGGTCGCCTGCCGTCGCCGGTTCTTTCTGTGTCGTGAAACGACATGTCCACTTGGTCCTGCCGCTCCCTCACGATTGCGGCTCGACGGTTGGAACCGTCATTTCATGACCAGCCCTATAGTCCGCGCAGGCTCTGTGATGCCACCCGCACGATCTCCTCTCGCACGCGCCGCATTTCCTCCGCGTCCATTCCCGGACGGATGCGCTCCAGGTCCACCGTCTGACGGCTGGCCACTGGCGCTTTCTGCGTCGCTGAGAGCCCGCTTCCGCCCGCGATCCGCGCCGGAAGGAATTCCGGATTTTCCGCCACGAACGCGGCTAGGTAGTCTCTCACGGACGCTTCCCCGCTATCCGTTTTAGCCACCAGCCGCCCGTCTTCGGCCCGCACTACCGCGTCCTGCACGGCTTTGAACGCCAGGTCGAGTTTCACCACGCCCAGCCGTTGCAGCTCGGCTCGCACCGCCGAACCCCTCTCCGCTTCCTCAGCCACGCGCCGGCTGCGCTTGTTCTCTTCCACTAACTCGTTCACCCGGCGTTCCAACTGCTCCCGTCGCTTGCGCTCTTCCTGCAACTCCGCCTTGTGCGCCGGCTCGCTCTTGCTCTGCTCCCGACTTACGAACTCGTTGAGCGCTTGCCGCACGATCGCTTGTACGTCGATTTCTTCCATAACCCTCCCGATTTCACTTCTGAACCCCAGACTCCCCATCCCACCAGCGAGCCTTGCCCCCAACTACGCCCGGTCGATCTCCTCCGCCACCTGGTTCTTGACCTCCTGCCGCGCGTCGCACAGATACTTGAAAGCCAGCCTCTTGAATATCTGTTTCGTCAAGGTCTCCGACCCGATCCCTAAACCCAGCAGCTTTTTCGCGTCGTCTAATTCGGTGCCGAAGTCCTGAATGTCGAAGTCGTCCAGACCCGATACGTCGATCGCAATCTCGTCCCGCCGCGCCGCCGCAATGGCCCATAGCACCTGCTTCATGGCGTCTTTCACCATGTCGCCGTACGCCCGCAGAACTTCCTCCGTGATGCTGAAGTCCAACTGCTTGCTGAGCGCCGATTGCTGCCGGCTTCCCGCCGCCGACCCGCCTGCCTGCGCCATCGCGTAGCACACCCGGTAGATCTCGTCCTTCAGCGCCAACAAGTTGTCCGCCGCGATTTGGTAGACCTTTCCCTCCGGCTCCGTCCATCCGAATCGGTCTTCCGGCCCTAGTTGGATGTAGTAGGATTCCCCCACCACCTGGCTGAACTCGCGCTCCGAATACACCACCGGACTCGCGAACAGCCCCATCGTCAGCGCCCAACCGAGCGCGTTGGATTTGTTGAAGTGCTCCAGTTGGACCAGCGCCGCCTTGTTCATCAGCCACAGCCCCTCGCTCACTTCCATGCGGAACATCGGAACCCGCCGCTCGGCCGCCAGCCCGTGTTGTCCCTCGTCCACCAGCTCGATCTCGCTCGATTCGTTTCCCTTCCGGAAAACCTGGAAACGCTCGCGGTCGTAATAGATCCATCGCGTCTCCCGCTCCCACTTCGCGTCCGTGACCTTCGACTGTCGCAGGCACGATGTCCGGATCACCGCCCACTCGAGCGCGCCGTTGGAATCGTAGTTCCAGTTGATGACTTCCTCCGCCCCGTAATCCACCAGGAATGCGCGCGATCTGCCGGATGCGTCTTCCTCCGCGCGCGTCGACGCCCGCCCGCTCGCTCGCGGGAAGTCCACCACCACGTAGCTGCTGCCGCATACCAGCGTTTGTATGAACTGCCTCCGGAAGAACTCGTGCAGGTTCGTTCCTTTCAGGTCGCAGTCGTCGGTTAGAAGGCTGTAAAAATCCTTCGCGGCCGCGTCGTTGCCTTCGAACAGCACCATCGGCTCCCGCCGCATGAGCGTGGCCGCGTACCAATCGATCACCGAGCCGATGTAGTTTTCGTAGAACACCCTGCCCAGACGTTCGCCGTAGACGTCGTTCGGCTCTTTGTGCCGCCGCACCAGGTATGCCGACGCGCTCTCCCGCAGGCGCTCGCCGCCCGCGTAGAGGTCCTTGTACCGCTTCCACATCGCTGTTCGCGCGACGTACTCCGGATGCTCGCGATTGATGTTCTGCATGTCCTCTTTCCAATACGGTTCACTGCCGGCGCCGCCGCCGTGGAGCGGGCCTCCGGCCTGCCCCGCCGGCATTCATGCCGGCATTCTTCCTGGCCCCAGCCCTATAGCATCCTTCGGTCCCGCTCTCCCATCGGCTTCGACATTCTGCACTCCAGCCAGACCATGTACCCCAGCGCGTCCGAAAGGTGTGTCCGCATGCGGTCGCGGTCTTTATCGATCTGCCCGCTGTCCGCTTTGTACATCACCTGTTCGAAGTCCTTGATCAGGTCCTTGCACCTCTCGTCCACCAGCAGCTCAATCTGCCCCGCCGCCGTCCGCAGCTTGGCGTTCATCAGGTTGATTCGCAGCCGCACGCTGGGGTTCGCGCGCGGCGTCCGGTACTGCGTCGCCAGGTTCGAATGCGCCTGGAAATACTCCTGGACCATTTCGTAGTCCGATGCCCCCGACGTCATCTGGTGGTGTCCCGATGCGTCCCCGAATACCACCACCTCTCCTCGATGCGCCCCGTACCGCGCCAGAAACTCGGCGCAGGCTTCATTCGTGGTTCCATGCCGGATCACGATCTCGTCGAGTACGTTCACATGCCCGTGTCCCATTTGCGCCACCACCGACGACATCGGGTCCACGTTGAAGTCCAGCGCCCACAGGAGCGGCAGATACGGATCCACATGAAGTTCTTTCACGTGCGTGGTCCGGTCGAAAGCCGCATATACCCGCGTGCCGTCCTGGGTCAGGTACTCGCCCAGAACCTCTTGCTGGTAGAACCGCTCGTCGTAGCTTCCTCGCAACCGCTCGTAATAGTCCGGAATGCGGTCCAGCAGGAACCGGTTCTCGTGCGGCTTCGCGATCACCACCTCGTAGCCGTGGGCGCGATCCGCCAGGAACTTCCGGTAGACCCAGTCGTAGCCCTTCGGCGTCCACACCGCGAATCCGCACAGGCGCTTCGCACGCGGGTCCCGCAGCCGGCCTTCCAGCCGAAGCCACGCCCCTTCCTGCGTGTAGGTCAGCTCGTCCAGCCCGAACCACGCCAGGTTCGTACCGCGCAGCCGCTCGAATTCGTCCATCGGACGAAACAGGATGCGCGACCCCGAGTCTTTCATCACCAGCGTGTTTTCGGCTTTGTTGTGCTCGAACGGTATCCCGTTCGTATCCAGAATCTCGAATAGCGCCGCCTGCGTCGCGTCCCGTAACATCGGGTACGTCGGCGCTCCCAGCAGCCCCAGACGCCCCGGATTCACATAGCTCAGCCGCACCGCCTCCTGGCACAGAGCCTGGCTCTTGCCGCTGCCGATGGGCCCCGAGAACCCCTTGAACCTGGCCTCGGATTGATGGAATCTCTGCTGCGATGGTAGTGGTGTGTACTTTATTCCTCGGAGTTTGACGGTCCCGTCGGTTCGACCCATGTCACCCTGATTTCCTTCGGGACTTCGTGCTCGTTGTCCTGTTCCATCTGAAGCAGCTTCAAGTAATCGCCCATGGTGGGCTTCAGTTCCTTGGTCTTGAGTTTCGCTTCGATGTCCGTGAGAGCCGTGTTCAGAAACTCGGAAAGTTGAATCTGGCGTTTCACCTCTTTCCAGTGGCTGCACTCGGCGCAACTCTTCGGAGTCTTCCCGCCCGTTTTCTTGGTTGTCATCCACGCCCTCGGAAAGAGAAACGGCTTCGCCAAAATCGCGAAGACCGTATAACCCTCACCCCGATTTGAAACTAGCATCCGGGCTGCTTTGTCCAGCCCGGCTCACTCTTTCAAGTCGTTGAAAAGAGGGCGTGAAAGTTTTTCAATTATTGGTGAAGAGGAATTTACCGCCGCTCGCGGCCACCACATGCAGGGCGTCTTTGCCGAGCAGTCCATTGAGGCGCGGCATGGCCGTTCCCGCCGCTACTAGGTAGTACCGCCGGGCCTCCCGCCAGCGCCGCTGGCACTCCCCATCGTCGATGAACACGCCCTTCGGCGCGTCCGGCGCATACGATCCGTATTCCAGGTTGTTCACCCGGCCGTTCAGCAGCAGCGCTCTCCGGTTCGTATAAAAGAAAACCGACGAAAACGCGTAGTACTGATCGTCCACGATCAACTCGCCCGGCGGCGCTTTGAGCAGCGCCTCCGCCAGCGGCCGCGACGACATGTACGGATCCCAAGTCACCATCGCCGCCCGCGCTGCGTGAAAGAACAGAACCATCATCGCCGTCAGCGCCCACACCGGGGCCGGGCTGCGGCTCTTATTCCATCGCCACGCCCCCACCGCGCCGACGGTGAATGCCAGCCCCGCCAGCGCCAGCGGCGTCTTGAGATAGGCAAACGCCGCCAGCGTCAGGTCGGACATGTGCCCCAACGAGAGCGTGTATTCCTCCGGGTGCTGCGTCAGCGCCCCCGCGATGTCGCCCGGCGCCGCCATCCCCCGCACCAGCCACAGGATTACCCCGATGGCCGCCGCTGCCACCGTCGCCACTCCCGCAATCGCCTTGGTCCCGTACTTCAGCCACCCGTCCCCGCTCGCAATCGCCAACCCCACCAGTAGCGCCAGCGCCGGATAGCACGGCATCGAGTAGTACTCCTGCGTGGTCGAAAATGTGAAGAAACCCAGAACCACTCCGCACCAGCACAGCGCCATCAGGAGCGTCCGCGAGGCCCGGTCCGGCTTGCGATACGCCCCTCGCAACGCGGCCGGCAGGTAAAAGCACCACGGGAACAGCCACAGCAGATGAAACAGCCAGAAGTATAGCCGCGGGACCGTGTTGTAATCCCGCGGGTAGCGCATGTTCAGGAAACGCAGCACCTGCTCGTTCATGAAATAGAACCAGAAGAACCCGTGATACGACCCGCTCTCGCTGTGCATCGTGAAGTCCAGATAGGGCGGATTTCTCAGCGTCGCCAGCACGTGCCACGGCGCCGCAATCCCCAGGAATAGCAGGACCCCCGCGATGGGGCTTAGCCGCGTCCATGTTTCCCGCCGCCCCAGCGACCCGCTGAAATACAGGTAACTCAGTCCCGCGCCGATCGGAAACACCGCCGCGATCAGCCCCTTCAGCAGCAGCCCCGTCGCCATCGCCGCCCACATCGCCGCCGCCCACCGCCGCGGGTGCGCCTCCCCGTCTTCGGTCGCCCGCATCAAAGCCCACAGCGACAGCGTGATCGTCAGCGTGAGAATGGCGTCTGGAATCAGGATGCGCGTGAACAGGAACAAACCCACCGAGGTGGCGAGCGCAAGGCCACTGTACATCCCCGCGCGCCGGCCGAATGCCCACGCCCCGAACCGCGCCGTCAGCAGGCACAGCCCTACCGCCGCCAGCGCCAAGGGGATGCGCGCCGCCCAGTCGTGCGCGCCGAAGATCAGGAACGAGGTGGCTATCATCCAGTACGTCAGCGGGGATTTCTCCAGGTAGGCCACCCCGTCCAGGCGCGCCGTCACCCAGTCGCCCGATTGCAGCATGTTGCGCGCAATCTGCGCCTGCACCGCGTCCACATCGTCCATCAGGGAAGGCGGGCTGACAATGCATCCCAGGAAGACTAGCGCCGCCACCAGCGCCACGATTAACGGATAGCGAATACCGGGGCCGGAGCCTGCTTCTCGGCTCCCCGGAGCGATGGGATCTCTACGCTCCATCTCTTCATCCACAGGAAAAGCGTCAACAGGCCCCATAAGTGGTATCCGGCGTTGATCCGTCTCTCCATATGATCGCCTATCAGGGATGTCACTGCCTGCCCGTCGAATATGCCTGTGGCTTTCACCGCCTCTGGAGTCACCGTGTCCATTAGCAGCGCGCGCAGCGGCCCTCGGAACCAGTCGTGCGTCGGAATGTCGAACCCCGTCTTCCCGCGCTCGATCACGGCTTCCGGCAGCTTGTCCCGCATCAATTCCCGCAGCAGGAATTTTTGCCGTAAGCCCCGGATCTTCAGGTTCGAGGGCAGGGAAGCGGCGAACTCGACTATCCGGTGATCCAGAAACGGCGGCCTGACCTCCAGCGAATGCGCCATGCTCATGCGATCCGTCTTGTAGAGGATGTCGTCCGCCAGGTAATAATTCTGATCTACTCGCAGATACCGGTCGATTCCCCTCCGGCCGTTCAACTCCAGCCGGCTCACCAGTTCCCTCAAACCGCTGCCGTGCGTCCCAGGCCTCAGGCGCGCCAGTTGCTCCGGTGAAAACGTCCCGTTCCAGAAAAAATGCGCTTCGTCGGCGTCCAGCCAGCTCCCCTCAATCCAGCGCTTGAGTTTGTATTCCAGGCTGATCTTTTCGTCCGAAACCGGAACGTACCGCTCCAGCGCGGACAACATCAGCTTTCGGATCGGGGAAGGCGTCAGCCGGAACGGACTCGCCATCCGGTCCGCCATGTATGTCAGGTACCCGCCGAACAGCTCGTCGGCGCCTTCTCCGGAAAGCGCCACCGTCACGTGCCGCCGGCTCATCCGCGATAGGTACCACACCGGCAGCGCGCCCGCGTCCGCGCTCGGCTCATCCGAGTAGTATGCGAAATCCTGGATCGCGCTTTCCAGTTCGATATCCGGGTTCAGGTCGAACTCGTGGTGGTCCGTGCCGTAGACCCGAGCCACCTCTCGGAAATACCGGCTTTCGTCGAAGCTGCGCCCCGCGAAGGAAACCGAAAACGTCTTCAACCGCCCTGCGCAGTGCTGCGCCGCGTAATGCAACACGGTTGAGGAATCCAGTCCCCCGGACGCCCACACTCCCAGCGGCACGTCGGCCACCAGGTGTTCTCTTATGGCGTCGCTCAGCAGCCCATCCAGCTCTTCCTTCGCCTCTTCGAGCGTTCGCTTCCGCGGTGGCCCGGACGGCAGTTTCCACCAGGCTTCCAGGCGCGCCTTCCCGTTCCGCCACTCGATCAGGTGTCCCGGCGGCGCCTTGCGAATACCTTCGATCAGAGTCTGCGGCCCCGGTGCATAATTCACCGAAAGGTATGTGTCCAGCGCCCCCAGATCCAGCCGCCGCGGCACACAAGAATGTTCCAGTATCGCTTTAAGTTCAGACCCGAAATATATGTCTTCCCCAAGCTTAAAGTAGTAAAGCGGTTTGATCCCCATGCGGTCCCGCGCCAGGATCAGCCGCCTCCTGGACTCGGTCCAAAGCGCCACCGCAAACATACCGCGCATCCTGGAGAAGCATCCGGTGTCCCATTGCAGGAAAGCGTGCAATACCGTTTCCGTATCGCACTTGCTTCGGAAACAGTGTCCCAACCCTTCCAGCTCCGTCCGCATTTCCAGGTGATTGTAAATCTCGCCGTTGAAGGCGATCACCGTGTCCCCGTCTTCGCTGGCCATCGGCTGGTCGCCTCCGGCCAGGTCGATCACCTTCAGCCGGACGGCGCATAATGTGGCGTCGCTGCCTTCGTGAATGCCAAATTGGTCCGGCCCGCGGTGGTACAGGCTGTCGGCTATTCTCCGCGCAACGGCCGTATCACCCGGTCGACGAAGATGTGTAAAACCAGCAATCCCACACATTTAACCTGTACTATCCCCGCTCCGTCCATGAGGCGATAATCAGCTCTTCTTGACGGAATTTGTTTGACTATAACACATCCTCGCGCCATCCGTCGGGGCGCTTTCTTCGAGTTCCATTTTATTTTGTGACGCTCATTAACAATGGTGTTTCCTGACCCGCTCTTGAGGTCTAGTCCGGCTCTCTTCGCGAGGTGGAGCGAATCGCCCGCCACTCCCGCTCCAACATCCCCCACACCACCATGTCCACCCAGCGGTCGTTGACCCACTCCGCTTCTCGCGTGATGCCCTCGCGCTGGAACCCGAGGCGCTCCGGGATGGCGCAGCTTCTGCCGTTCCCCCTCCCACAGCGGATCTCCGCCCGGTGCAGCTTCAGTTCGCCGAACAAGTAATCGAGCATCGCTTCGCAGCACCGCGTGACCACCCCTTGCCCGCGTTTCCCGGCGTCCAGCCAGTAGCCGATGCTGCAACTCCGGTTCGCCCAGTCGATCGGGTGGCATCCCACCGACCCGGCGATAGCTCCCTCCAGCAGAATGGCCGCTTGCGGCCCGCCACCCTCTTCGGTCTGCACCAGCGCGCGATGGATGAACGCGCGCACGTCCTCCGGCGATCGCGAGCCGTCCACCCACGGCAGCCACTCGCGCAGGTAGGCGCGGTTGCGCTCAACCAGGGCGAACAACTCTTCGGCGTCGCCCGCCTCAAAATGGCGGATCTCGATCCCCGGAGCCACCGCTCGCTGAAACACGCAACCCTCCATTGCCCCACGTTGCCTTCAAAGGACTCCCGGCCTTGTGGGGCAGGCCCTTTCGCCTGCCAACTCCTATCCCGCGCCCTCCGGCCTCTGCGGATTGCGCGACTTCGATATCGCCGGCGTCTCCGGCGTCTCCGCCTGCATTGCGTACGTCATCAGGCCCCCTCTCAATATCTCGAACGCCGTTTGCGGATCGTCGGCGAATTGAAACAAGTTCAAGTCCTCTGGCGAGATCATCCCGTACTTCACCAGCGCGTCGAAATTGACGATCTCCTTCCAGTAGGCCGATCCGTATAGTACGATCGTCATCTGCTTCGCCAGCTTCTGGGTTTGCGTCAGCGTCAGAAGCTCCATCATCTCGTCCAGGGTCCCGAAGCCGCCCGGAAACACTACCAGCGCCTTGGCCAGATACGCGAACCAGAACTTACGCATGAAGAAGTAGTGGAATTCGAAGCTCAGCTCCGGGGTGATGTACGGGTTCGGAAACTGCTCGAAGGGCAGGCCGATATTCAGCCCGATGGTCTTGCCGTTGGCCTCGAATGCTCCTCGGTTCGCCGCTTCCATGATCCCCGGGCCTCCGCCCGAGCAGACCACGAAGCGGTAGGTGCTGTTGGTGAACTGGTCCGACCATTCGGTCAGCAGCTTGGCCAGCGTCCGCGCATCCGCGTAATACTGGCTCAGCGGCCCTTCTTCCCGCAGCCGTGCGGATCCGAAGAAAACCACCGTATCGCGCACCTTTTCGCGGCGGAAGTGCGCCAGCGGCTCCAGGAATTCCGAGAGAATTCGCAGCGCCCGAGCGTCCGGGCTATTTAGAAACTTCTGGTTCAGGTATGCTACCGGCCGGCGGTCGCCCCGCGGCGGATTCTGATCGGACATGGGTCTCCAGTTCTTCCACTCTTTTCTTCAACTCTCGCACCGTCTTGAGCAGTTCCGGCAGCTTGGGGAACGCCGTCGCCGCGCGCAGCCACTCGCCGGCGGCAAACGCCGGAGAGCCGGAAATGCGCCCGCCCGCGGGCACATCGCCGCCGATGCCGCTCTGCGCGTACACAGTGGCCCCTTCGTGCACCGTGAGGTGGCCGGAAGATCCCACCTGTCCCGCCAAAAGCACGTTCCGTTCCAGCACCGTGCTCCCCGCGAGGCCCGTCTGCGCGCAGATGATGTTGTCTTCCCCCACAGTGCATGCATGCCCCACCTGCACCAGGCTGTCGATCTTGGCCCCTCGTTTGACGCGCGTCTCTCCCACCGTCGCCCGGTCCACCGACGTCAAACTCTGCACTTCCACATCGTCCTCGATCACCGTCAGGCCCGATTGCACAATCTTGAAGTGCGTCCCGTCCTTCCGTTTGGCGAACCCGAAGCCATCGCCCCCCACCACTACTCCGTTTTGCAGGATCACCCGGTTTCCGATCCGGCAGAATTCGCGCACCGCGCAGTGCGAATGCGCCAGAAAATCGTCGCCGATCTCCGCGCCTTCGTAAATCACTACGTGCGGGTGCAACACCGCGTTGCGTCCCAGCCGCACGCGCTCGCCCACCACCGCGAATGGGCCAATGGAACAGTTGGGTCCCACCGCCGCCGTGGGAGCTACATGCGCCAGCGGGTGGATGCCCTGCGCCGGCCGCGGGGGCTGATAGAACAGCGCCAGCGCGCGCGCAAAGCCCAGATACGGGTCGTCGGTCACCAGAAACGCCGTGTCCAGGCCGGCTACCGGCGCCGTCGCGAGCACAGCGCTGGCCTTGGTGTGTTTCACCTTGGGCCCGTACTTGGGGTTGGCCAGGAAGGTCAGAATCCCGGGCCCGGCCTGCTCCATCCCCGCTACGCCCGCGATTTCGATATCCGGGTCGCCCTCCAGCCGGCATCCCAGCGCCGACGCAATCTCACCGAGTCTCATAGGGCAGAACTCCAACCGGGGTGGGGCAGGCTTCAGCCTGCCAATTCCAACTCGCAATCTCACCGGGTTTCATAGGGCAGAACTCCAGGTTACCGCGCTCATGCCATGCTGTAAGGAGCCGTCATGTCTTCGCCGCTCAATCGCAGGCTTGAATCGCGATCCCGCAAGTCCTTCGCGACCCGCCACGATTCCGCCCCCGTAGAGCGGGCTTCCAGCCTGCCATGCCGGCATTCTTGCCGGCATTCTTCTTTGTGGGGCAGGCGCTTTCGCCTGCCAATCCTGCTGTAAGGAACCGCTATGACTCCCTTGTTCGATCTCCTTTCCCGCGCCCGCGTCTTCGATCTCTCTCAGCCCTACTTCACCGGCATGCCGCACCACCCCAGCCATCCGCCCTTCCTCTTCTCTCTGGTGAAACAGCACGGCGAGTACGTCGGGCCGGCAGGCAATAGCTCCGCCTCCGAAGCCTTTGCCTTGGGGGGCCACGTTGGGACCCACATCGATGCCCTGTGCCATTTCTCGAGCTGCGGCCGCCTCCACGGAGGGCAGGACGCCGCCCCGCTTCAGTCCTACGCCGCCGGACTCGGCCGGTTTTCGGTCGATACCCTGCCGCCCATTCTGCGTCGTGGCGTCCTGCTCGATGTCGCCGGCCTCTATGGCGGCGTTCTCCCCGAGGATTTCGAGATCGCGCCGGAGCATCTCGAAACCGCCGCCCGCGCCCACGGAGTCGAAATCCGCGCCGGCGATGTGGCCCTCCTGCGCACCGGCTGGGCCGCCTTCTGGGACGATCCTACCCGCTTCATCCGCCAGGTGCGCGGTCCCGGTCCGGCCCTCGCCGGCGCCCGCTGGCTCTCGGAGCGTGGCGTCTTCGCCGCCGGGTCGGATACCGTGGCGTTTGAAAAGGTCCCCGACGCGTCGATGCCCGTGCACGTCCACCTGCTGGTGGAAAAGGGCATTCACATCGTCGAATGCCTGAACCTGGAAGAACTCGCCCGCGCCGGCGTCCACGAGTTCCTGTTCATCGCCGCGCCCCTAAAAATCCGAGGCGCCACCGCCTCGCCCATCCGCCCCATCGCGGTGGCGTGAGCGCCTTACGGATTCAGCTTCTTCATTAGCCAGGCCATGTTCCGGCCGAGCGTCTTCATGGTGGCGATGCCTTCTTCGTCCTTCTCCACATCCCCCGGATCGCGGCCAATTCCGATGTTCCAGTAGGACGAGCCGGGCACCATTATCTCGCTTATGAAGAAGAAGTGGTTCAGGGTATCGAAGGCGTGTATCCCGCCGGCCCTGCGCACGGCCACCACGCCGGCCCCCGCCTTGCGGCGGAACATGCCGCCGTTGGCGCGCCCTACCAGGGCGGCGCGATCGATGAGCGCCTTCATTTCGGCCGAGACGTCCGTCACGTAGGTAGGCGAGCCGAGCAGGATGCCATCCGCCTGGTCCATCTTCTCGATGAAGACGTTGCCCATGTCGTCCTTCTGCGAGCAGCGCCGGTCCTGGCGGGTGGAGCATTTCCGGCACGCCAGGCAGCCGTGAACCACGGCCCCGCTCATCTCCACCAGTTCGGTTTCGATGCCCTCTTTTTCCAGTTCTCCAAGAACATAGCCAAGCAGAATGGCGGTGTTTCCCCCTCGCCGGGCGCTGCCGTTGATTGCGACGACTTTCATATTTGAGACTACAATTATCGCAAAATGCGGTAGGACAGACGATGGTTTTCGTCGTCTGTTATTCCTGCTGCGGCAACCCAATGCCCCCCATAAAAACAATCGATTGGACGCCGTGCCCGGCGCCGGTTACCCTGAAATGGAGTTTGGTCCTCGCGGACACGCCTCCTCTCCCCGCCGAGAAATCCACGCATTCAGGAGCCTGAAATGGCGCACGTTACGTTGCTCGGCCTTTCCGCGGACCTCGACCTCCAGCTCACGCGGGTCTTGAGGGCGGAAGCTCATAAAGTCATCAGTCGGCGTTTCCCCGGGGACCTGCTGCGGGGTCCGCGGTCCGGCGTTGTTTTCGTCAGTGGGGAAGGCTCGGGAATTCGAGAAGAGATGTCAGCCATACGGCACTACGAGCCGGACTTGCCCGTCATCGCGGTCACGCGCATTCCGGAGCCCAAGCGCTGGCTGGACGCGCTTGAAGCCGGCGCCGCTGACTATTGCGGCGCGCCCTTCGAACGAATACAAATCCGCTGGATAATGAATACGGTGCTGGGTCTGGCGGCGCCCCAGGCGGCGTGATCGGCGAAGAGCCCGACTCCCCACTTCTCGATTCCTGCAGCCCGCTAGGATCATGGTACGCGAATCCGCTTTCTCGGCTAGAGCCTGGAACCGTTTGCCGCTCAAGAACTTGAGCGTTAACGCAACCACGTCAAGCCGGACTGCGGCCGGCGCCCGGAGCATCAGTAAGTCCTGATACCCCGCATAGATATCTTCGATTGGCATTTAACCGGTCAGTGAGGGTAGGTTTAGAGTATGGGCGCCACACGCATTTCGGAGGCTGACGGATCGCATGTCGAGATCCTCCACCGGATCAGCGGCATCGTGAGTTCCAACCTCTCCGTAGACGAGATGCTGGGCGAGGTGATCGGGCTGGCGGCCCAGGCTACCTCCTGCGACGCCTGCTTGGCGTACCTGATCGACCGGCCGGCGGGCGAGCTGGTTCTGCGCGCCTCACTGCTGCCGCACGCGGCGGATCTGGGTTCGCTGCGTATGAAGATCGGGGAGGGCGTGACCGGCTGGGTGGTGGAGAATAACTCCGTGGTGGCGCTGGCTTCGAGCGCCGCCGGGGATCCCCGTTTCAAACGGTTCCAGGAGTTGGTCGAGGACACTTACGAAGCCTTTCTCTCGGCGCCGCTGGTGAATGCCGGAGAGGTCATCGGAGTGGTGAACGTCCACCATCGCGAGCCGCACGAGCACTCTGCCGAGGAGATCGCCACCGTCGCCTTCATCGGCGAGCAACTGGGCGTTGCGATTTCCAAATCCCTGCTCGAGGAACAAGCGGGGCGCTTGCTCGAAGAAACCCTCGGGATGAAACGGGAGTTAGAGACCCGCAAATTGGTGGAAAGGGCCAAGGGAATCCTCCAGCTCAAACACGGTATCTCCGAGGAAGAGTCCTACCTGCGGCTGCGCAACCAGAGCCGGCGGCTGCGCCGGCCCATGAAAGAGCTGGCGGAAGCCATCATTCTGGCGGAAGATGTAAACCGGCTTAGCGGCGCATCGGCGTAGCGTCCTTTGTGGGGCAGGCGCGTGTGAATCTCCGGTCATCTGCACACCGGAAGCCCATTGTCGATGAAGTCCGGCGCGTTCGCTAGGATGAAGCCGCCAAGCACGGCTTCGACGTCAAGGCAATCATCGCGGCCGCGAAGAGGCGGCAACGCCGCTCTGGGCGCAAGGTGGTATCGCTTGTGCCCAAGAAAAACTGAGCGCCTGATCTGCGGATGCGCCAGAGTCCTGGCGACGGAGCCGCCAAGCTCATGCGATTCTTCAGTGGGGGGCCGATATAAGTGAAGTGTGCACTTGGCCGCGTAACGCCCTGAGGCTGAAGGCCCGCCCCTACTTCTCCCCCACGCTCAACAGCGTCTCGAAATGCGGCGCTTCCGTTTCCCTGTGCACCACCGCCGTTTCCACGTTGCGAAACCCGGCGTCCCGCAGATAGCCCTCGATTTCGAGCTCGGTGAAGCCCAGCCAGAGGTCGGCGTACATTTCGCGCGCTTCCTCGAATTGGTGGCGGCTCAAATCCAGGATCGCTATACGGCCGCCCGGTTTTAGGATGCGCCAGGCCTCGGCGATGGCCCGCTCCGGATGGTTGGCGTGGTGCAGCGCCTGGCTCAGGATCGCCAGGTCCACCGTGCCCGCGCGGATGGGAACGTCTTCGATGTCGCCTAGCCGGTATTCCAGGTTGGCGATGTTGTGCTTGCGCGCCAGCTCCGAGCCGAATTCCACCATCTTCTCGGAATTGTCGACGGCGATCACCTTCTCGGCGCGCTGCGCCAGCAGTTGCGACAGCGTTCCTTCGCCGGCGCCGAGGTCGGCGATCACCATGGGCGGCATCAGCTTGAGCAGCGCTTCGGCGATGCCTTTCCAGGACCGCCCAGGGACGTATTGGCGGCCGAACTTGCCGGCCAGCTCGTCGAAGTAGTGGCGCATCCGGTCCTGGCGCTTTCGCAGGACCAGGCGCGAGGCCTCGCGGTCTCGCTCCGCCTCGGGGATCTCGCGCGCCGCCTCGCCAAGCAGGTTCATCAGGCCTGCCGGCGCGGTCAAACGGTAGAAGGCGTTCTTTCCCGTGCGCCGGTCCTCCACCAGGCCGGCGTTCTTCAGCAGCGCCAGGCTGGTGGAAACCTGGCTCTGGCCCTTGCCCAGGATCTCCTGGAGCTCCGCGACCGATAGTTCCTCCTGGCCCAGCAGCAGGAGCAGGCGCAGGCGGTTGGGATCGGCCGCCAGACGCAGCGATTTCAGTATTGACGCCATCCAAAAAACCGACTAATATCAATATATCAATATTTCTCGATGCGAGGTAATTAAAAGATGGCTGTGGCGACGCTGAACGGGACCGAATTCAAGGTGGCCGATCTCGCGCTGGCCGATTGGGGCCGCAAGGAGATCGCCATCGCGGAGCACGAAATGCCGGGCCTCATGGCCATCCGGCGCAAATACGCGGTGGGGAAACCGCTGGCGGGGGTGCGGGTCACGGGCTCCTTGCACATGACCATTCAGACCGCCGTGCTGATCGAAACGCTGGAGGAGCTCGGCGCTTCGGTGCGCTGGGCGAGCTGCAACATATTCTCGACTCAGGATCACGCGGCGGCGGCCATCGCGGCCACCGGCGT
>Ga0181520_10001932_pt1 | contig 40559 bp, 38 predicted proteins | sample PEATcosm2014_Bin_29_FD_132451 | JGI IMG/M metagenome (GOLD analysis project Ga0181520, IMG submission 132451) | Peatland microbial communities from MTU Mesocosm Facility, Houghton, MI, USA - PEATcosm2014_Bin02_30_metaG | ecosystem: Environmental > Terrestrial > Soil > Wetlands > Peat | place... | reverse complement strand
ATTGCAGTATCCAGCGGCACGCTCCTGGACGTGAGCGGGCGGGTGGATCAAACGCTGACCCTCAACAGCGGGCAGACCTTGATCGGCAGCGGCAGCATCAATGGCAATGTGAATGCCCTCGCCAGCTCGACGCTGAATCCCGGCGACACCATTGGCACGTTGACCGTGCAGAGCAACCTCACCTTGAACGGCGGACTGGTGATGGAACTCAACCGCACCAATGCCCAGACCAGCGACCAACTGGTCTCTGTCCAGGGTGCCATCACGGCCACGGGCACGCTTACGGTGAACAATCTCGGCCCGGCCTTGCAGGTGGGCGATGTGTTCCAGTTGTTCAATCAGCCAGTAAGCGGATTTGCGACGGTAAACCTGCCACCGGTGGGCAGCAACGGGTGGGCGAACAATCTGGCAAACAACGGCACGATTGCCGTGGTGTCCACCGCGCCGCCGAATGTGCTGACGCAGGTGGGAAGCGGCACGTTGACCTTGACGTGGCCGGCGGATCATGCGGGCTGGCAGTTGCAGGTGCAGACCAACAGTTCGGCCCAGGGACTGGGTACCAACTGGTTTAATATCACCGGCTCCATCGGCACCAACCAGATGGCCATTCCCATCAATACCACGGATGGCAATGTCTTTTACCGCCTGTTACTGCAATAAAGACATTGCAGGAGAATGGCATTTTGGTCGCGTTTTGCCGTGCCAAAGCGGCGGAGGGCCGCCGCACTCCAAGACGCTCCGCGCACGCGGGGGCTGTGCCATTCGCGCAGCCGCTTGCGTCGTGAAAATGACAGGGTGAATCAACCCGCCTTCACCGCCGTAATGAGCGCGTTGAGCGAGGCTTTGGCGTCGCCGAAGAGCATGCGCGTGTTGTCCTTGTAGAAAAGATGGTTTTCGATGCCCGCAAAACCCGCGGCCATCGAGCGCTTCATCACAATGGTCGCTTTGCAACGGTCGGCCTCGATGATGGGCATGCCGTAAATGGGGCTGGATTTTTCCTCGCGCGCCGCGGGGTTCACCACGTCGTTGGCGCCGATGACCAGGCAGACGTCCACGCGGTCCATCGAGGGGTTGATCTGTTCCATTTCAATGAGCTGGTCGTAGGGCACGTTGGCCTCGGCGAGCAGGACGTTCATGTGGCCGGGCATACGGCCGGCCACGGGATGAATGGCAAATTGCACTTCCACGCCGCGCTTGCCCAGCTCCTCGGACAACTCGCGCACCTGATGCTGCGCCTGCGCCACGGCCATGCCGTAACCGGGCACGATCACCACCCGTTGCGCATAGCTGAGCAGCAGCGCGGCTTCATCGGCTTGAATGGGTTTGACGGCGCCGGCCACGCCGCCGGCGGCCGCCCTGGCGCCGCCGCTGGAGCCGAACGCGCCGAACAATACATTCGTGACCGGGCGGTTCATGGCCTTGCACATGAGCAGGGTCAGCAGCGTGCCGGAGGAACCGACGAGCGTGCCCGCGACGACCATGGCCAGGTTGTTGATGGCAAAACCGTCGGCGGCAACGGCCAGCCCGGTGAACGAGTTGAGCAGCGAAATCACCACCGGCATGTCCGCGCCGCCAATGGGCAGGACCATCGCGATGCCAAAAAGCAAGGCCAGCGAAAACATGACGATGAAGGCGGTGATGGCATGTTCGCCCGCGGCGTTGAACGTAAGCCAGCCGATCAGGCCGAGAATGACCAGCAGCACCAGGCCGTTCAGAAAATTTTGGCCGGGAAACGTGTGCGGTTTCTCCAGTTTGCCCTGCAATTTCAGATACGCGATGATGCTGCCGGAGAACGACAGCGAGCCGATGAGCGTGGCAAGCAGCATGGAAATGGCCGTGACCGTGGAGGGTTGATTGGGCATGGTCAGCGAAACGACGAGCCGGCCGATTTCCAATTTATCGGTTTGGGGGCTGGTAAATTCCAGGCTGGCCACCAGCGCCGCCGCGCCGCCGCCCAGGCCGTTGAAAAGCGCGACCATTTGCGGCATGGCGGTCATCTTCACGGAATACGCGCCAATCGCGCCGATGACCAGGCCCACGACCATGCCAAGGGCGATGAGCGTGTAATTGGAGGACCAGCCCTGCGTCCAGACGGAGTTGCCATCGGTCTTGTGCAGCGCCAGCAGCGCCACGAACATGGCCGCCGCGGCGATGAGATTGCCGGTCCGCGCCGTCTTCGGCGAACTCAGGAATTTGATGCCGATAATGAACAGAACCGCGACCCCGATGAAAATGAGATCAATGATGTAGCTCATGTTATTTCTTTTTCTTGAACATTTGCAGCATCCGGTCCGTGACCATGAAGCCGCCGAAAACGTTGGCCGAACCGAAAATAACCGCGACAAAACCCAGCGCCTGCGTCAACGGGGTGGTGGCGTCCGCGAGCACGAGAATGCCGCCAAACAAAATGATGCCGTGAATGGCGTTGGTGCCGGACATCAGCGGCGTATGCAGCATGGAGGGCACTTTGGAGATGACTTCAAAGCCCACGAAAATCGCCAGGATGAAGATGAATAGAATGTTGGTATCCATAGGTGTTATTGTGTTTTAGTCATTTCCCAGCGTCATTTTGGCAGCAGTTTTTCGTTCACAATTTTTCCCGCGTGCGTCACCAGACAGCCCTTGATGATTTCGTCCTCCAGCTTGAGGACAAAAATCTTTGCCTGCTTGTCCCAAAATTCCTCGATGAGGTTGACTAGGTTCGCCGCGTAAACCTGGCTGGCGTGCAACGGCACGCGGCCCGGCAAATTCGCGATGCCGACGAGCTTCACCCCGTTGCGGTCGGTGACTTCGTCCAGTTTGATGCCTTCGACATTGCCGCCGGTTTCCACCGCGAGGTCCACCACCACGCTGCCGGGCTTCATGGCGTTGAGCATTTCGGCCGTCACCAGCACCGGCGCCTTGCGTCCGAACACCTGCGCCGTGGTGATGACAATGTCGGATTCGCCGCAGATTTTTTTCATGGCCTCGCGCTGTTTCTGGATTTGCTCCTCCGTCAGCGCCTTGGCGTAGCCTTCCTTGGTCTGGCCGGTTTCGCCCACGTCAATTTTCAGAAACTGCGCGCCGAGCGATTTCACCTGTTCCTCGACGACAGGCCGCGTGTCGTAGGCCGTCACTTTGGCGCCAAGACGCCGGGCCGTGGCAATGGCCTGCAAACCGGCGACGCCCACGCCAATGATAAATACTTTCGACGGCAAAATGGTGCCCGCCGCCGTGGTCATCATCGGAAAAATCTTGTTGGAATAGCGCGCGGCGAGAATGACGGCCTCGTATCCGCCGAGATTGGCCTGCGAGGACAGCACGTCCATTTTCTGCGCGCGGGTGGTGCGGGGAATGAACTCCATGCTGATGGCGCTGACGCCGCGTTCGGCGAATTTCTGCACCAGCTCCTTTTCATTGAACGGGTCGAGCAGGCTGGCGTGAATGGCATTGGGCTTGAGCAGCGCAATTTCCTCCACCGGCGGTTTGCGCACGCGCAGCACGAGGTCGCCGGAGCTGATCAGGGCGCGGCGGTCGCCGGCAATCGTCGCCCCGGCTTTGACGTAGGCGTCATCATGGAAACCGGCGGCGAGGCCCAGGCCGGCCTCGACCTCCACCTGGGCGCCGAGCTTGACCAGTTTGGCGGCGCTGTCCGGCGTCAGGGGCGCGCGGGTTTCGCCCGGATGAATCTCGCGTGGAACTGAGATTTTCATGGTTTGGATTCCGTGGGATAATATCACAGGTCGCGCGGCGCGTAACCCTTTTTTGCGATTTACATTTGTTCGCGTCTCAGGCCCAAAACGCCGGGCGGTCATCGCCAAAATTGGACAGCCACGGGGGACAGGATTATATTATAAAAAATACCGCGGTCGGCAGGAGTCGGCGCGCATGTGTTGGGAGGCAAACGTAGCTATGAAGAGTCTGATCGTCATATTTATTTTGGCAAGCCTGGCGATAAAACTGCCAGCACCCGTTATCGCCCCCACTTTGACGATTCAACCCGCCTTGACCAATGTCGTCACCGTTACGGCCAACGTTGGCAGCACGGTTTTTCCCAACGCGGTGTTACAGACCTCAACTGACCTGACCACGAGCAACTGGGTCAGCTTTCAGACGAATATATACGGTGGCGCCGGACCCATTGTTTTTACCAACGTGCCAGCTACGAATACGATCGAGTTTTTTCGTTTGTATGAATTTCAAGCCGCGCCCTGACGGTCAACCAACCAAAACTGCTGCCACCATAAGTCGTTCGGCCGTTTCCAACTGCATATTTACGGCTCTGGCGGGGGAATAAAATCTGGCGGCGGCGATGGCTTGAGGAGGGTCGGCAATTCGCCGGTTTCATCGGGCTGCTCGCAAGCTAAAACCCGTTCAATCGCTTCACGCAGTTCTTTAATGGAAAAAGGCTTGAGCAGCAGGGCGTCCACCGGGCCGGCGGCCTGGCCAAAGACTTTGTATTGTTCCGCAAACGCCGTGGCCATGATGATCGGTTGAGCGGGCGTCTGTTGCCGGATGCGGGCCACCAGTTGATCCCCATGCATGCCGGGCATTGAAAAATCGGTTATTACCAGATCGAATCGGCGTTGGGCCAGTTCCGCCAGCGCCGCTTCGCCGCTTTCCACCGCCCAGACTTTGTGTCGGTCATACTCCAGCAGCAGCTTGATTGCACGACGCACAACCGCTTCATCATCCACGACCAGAATTTGGAGTCCCTGTTTCACGGATACTTCAAGCGGGAAAACTAACCCCATTCCCGTGGTATGCAATTTTAAGTTGTTCACAAAAGAGCCCAAGAAGACATCCGTTTTTAGGACATGGTCCGGGCCTTCCACAGCATCAACTCGCGGCGCGACGGGTCCGCATGTCGCTCTGGTTGAAAGCCTTCAGCCTGAAGTTAATTTTGCTGCCGGCGGCGGACGGAAGTTTTTCATCCGCGCCAGGAGTTTTTCCGCCTGGTCCTCCACCAACACCAGCGCGCGGTGCTGGGGGCGGATAAAGCCCTCGGTCTGGCTGTGATCGAGAAATGCGCGCAACTGGCGGTAATATCCGGCGACGTCGAGCAGCCCAACCGGCTTGTGATGCCAGCCCAACTGGCCCCACGCCAGCATCTCGAAGAATTCCTCGAAAGTGCCGTAGCCGCCCGGCAGCGCGATGAAACCATCGGCCAGCTCCGCCATCAGCGCCTTGCGCTCGTGCATGGTTTTCACCACGCGCAAGTCGGGCAGCTTTTCATGGACCACTTCCTTGATGACGAGCTTTTCAGGGATGACGCCGATGACGTGCCCGCCGTGTTTCAAAGTCGCATCCGCCACCAGGCCCATCAGCCCGATCATGCCGCCGCCATAGACCAGCTCGATCTTTTCGCGCGCGAGGAGCGCGCCCAACTGTTCCGCCGCCGCGGCGTATTCCGGGCGCGCGCCCTGGTTTGAGCCGCAATAAACTGCGATGCGTTTCATTATATGTTGATGCAGGAGCCGACGTGAGGAGGCTCAAACTTGGTTGGAAACGACCGTTTAACCAGAGCCTCCTTGCGTCGGTTGCCATCAGCAAAAAATCGTCCCGGTTTCATGTCAGGAAAGTTCCCGGTGCCGGAAACACGTCACCAAATGGTCGTTCACCAGGCCGACGGCCTGCATGTTGGCGTAACAAATCGTGGAGCCGACGAATTTGAATCCCCGCTGGAGCAGGTCCTTGCTGAGGGCATCGGAAAGGTGCGTGCGCGGGGGAATTTCCTTCATGCTTTGGCGGTGATTGACGACCGGTTGGCCATTCACGAAGCGCCAGAGATACGCGTCGAAGCTGCCAAATTCCGCCCGCACTTTCAGCACGGCCCGGGCGTTCTGAATGGTGGCGTGAATTTTCAGCCGGTTGCGGATGATGCCGGCATTGTTCAGCAGGGCCGCGATTTTTTTGGCGTCGTAGCGGGCGATTTTTTCCGCGTCAAAATTGTCGAAGGCGGCCCGGTAATTCTCGCGTTTTTTTAGCACGGTATGCCAGCTCAGGCCGGCCTGCGCGCCTTCGAGAATGAGAAATTCAAACAGCAACCGGTCGTCGTGAACCGGCACGCCCCATTCCCGGTCGTGGTAATCGGTGTACAGCTCGTCGGTGGGCCACGGACAGCGAAGACGTTCTTTTTTCATGCGACGGCGGATTTTGCGGCAATGATAAACGCGCGGACTTTGGCCGCGTCTTTTTTTCCGGGCGCGGACTCCACCCCGCTGGATACGTCCACCGCAAATGGCTGCACCTGCCGCACCGCGGCGGCCACGTTTTCCGGCGTCAGGCCGCCGGCGAGGAAAATGGGTTTGCCAAATTTCCGCGCCGCCACCGCCAGGTTCCAGTTGAAGGTCTCGCCGGTGCCGCCCAGGCCGCCGGGGGAACAGGCGTCCAGCAAAAAGGCGTCGGTGTGGTAATGCTCCAGTTGGGCCAGCGATTCCGCGTCGCGCACGCGCAGGGCTTTCATGCTCATGACCCCGAACTGGGTGCAGAAATCGGACGGCTCGTCGCCATGAAATTGCAGCAGGCCCAGGCCGCATTCGCCAATGGCGCGCGTGACCAGGGCCTCGTCCGGGTTGACGAACACGCCCACCCGCACCACCAAGGAGGGCAACATGCGGGAAATCTCCACGGCCTGCGCCAGCGTGATATGCCGCGGGCTGCGCTCATAAAACATCAGCCCGATCATGTCCGCCCCGGCCCCGGCGGCCGCCAGGGCATCGGCCACGTTCGTGACGCCGCAGATTTTTACCCGTGTTTCCATTTACGATTTGTAATTTAAGATTTAAGATGGGCTTTGGTTTGAACGATCCGCGTAAATCGTAAATCGTAAATCGTAAATTGCAAATGCCGCAAACGATTTACTTCGACTACAACGCCACCACCCCGACCGATCCGGCGGTGCGCGCGGCCATGCTGCCGTTTTTGGACACGGTTTGGGGCAATCCCTCGTCGGTTCATCATGTGGGCCGGAAAGCACGCGCGCTGCTGGACGATGCCCGCGACCGGGCGGCCAAATTTCTGGGCGCCAAACCCAGCGAAATCATTTTCACCGGCGGCGGCACGGAGGCGAACAATCTGGCCATTTTCGGAACGGCCCGGCTCCTGAAAGACAGGGGCAAACACCTGATCACTTCCGCCGTGGAACATCACGCCGTGCTGCAGTGTTTCGATTATCTCGAAAAAAACGAGGGTTTTTCCGTCTCCCGTCTGCCGGTGAACGCCGAAGGCCGCGTTTCGGTGGCTGACCTGAAGCAGGCGATTCGCCCTGACACCATGCTGGTTTCCATCATGGCCGCCAACAATGAAATTGGCGCCCTCCAGCCGTTCGCCGAATTGGGCGCCGTCTGCCGCGAAAAAAATATCATCTTTCACACGGATGCGATGCAATGGTTTGGCAAGGAACCGGTGGAAAATATTCATCAGTTTCAGGCTGATCTGGTTTCCCTTTGCCCGCACAAATTTCATGGTCCCAAAGGCGCGGGTCTGCTTTTCATCAAATCTCCCCTGCATCCTGACCCGATTTTGTTTGGCGGCGGCCATGAAAATGAACGGCGCGCGGGCACGGAAAATTTGGCGGCCATCATCGGCCTGGTTGCCGCCCTGGAAAAGTTCGTCAAACCGCCCGTTTTTGATAAAGAAAAGCTTAAACCGCTCGTGGACACGTTGCGGGCTGCCATTGAAAAAATTCCCGGTTGTGAAATTGTCTCGCCCCTTGCCCATTCGCTTGCTAATACTCTCGCTTTCACGGTTTTAGGATCAGATGGCATTGCCTTGATGGCGGCGCTCGATATGGAAGGTATTTGTGCTTCCAGCGGTTCGGCGTGTTCGGCGGGTTCTTTGGAACCCAGCCATGTTATTTTGGCGACTGGACGGCCTAAGACAGCAAATTCCCTGGTTCGTTTTTCTCTGGGCCGTGATTCGACGGCAGCAGAAGTGGATTTTGTCTGTTCCATTTTGCCCGAAGTTATTCGTCGCGCACAAGTCGGCGGAATGGCGGCGAATCAGTTGTGAATGAGTTGTGCAAACTGGGTACAAGTTTGTCTTTTCATTTTTTCTGGTGCGGATAGCTTGATGTTGTCGCCGGTGACAAATAGAATTTTTACACGTCTCGATTGTGGTTTGAGAGTTGTTAGGCTTGTTCACCGGCCTTAATACGGATAGTTTTTTTATAAAAGAAGAACATATTAAACACGCATGAACCTCACGATCACCAAAGAACAGATCATTGTCGGCCTGCAGTCCGTTCAGAATGTCGTCAGCACCCGGACCACGCTGCCGATTCTTTCCAACGTATTGCTCCGCGCCGAAGACCAGCATTTGGAGATTACCGCCACGGATCTCGACGTGACCGTTGCCTGCAAGGTGGAAGCCAAAATCACCAAACCGGGAGCAACCACTTTGCCGGTAAAAAAACTCTTTGGCATCGTGCGCGAACTGAATGGGGAAATAGAAATCGAAACCGATGAGAAAAACATCGCCAGCATTCGCAGCGGTTCGTCCTTTTTCAAAATTCACGGTCTGGGAGCTGATGAATTTCCGCCGCTCCCAAAATTCAAGGACGACAAAAAAGTAACGCTTTCGCAGGAAACCATCCGCGGAATGCTTAAAAAAACTTCCTTTGCGGTTTCCACCGACGAATCGCGTTATGTTCTCAATGGAATTTTTGTCAGTCTGAAGGAGGGAAAAATGACATTTGTAGCCACGGACGGACGACGCCTGGCATTGGTGGATGAAGAAGTGGAAGTATCAGAAAAAAGCAGCGGTGAATTTATCGTGCCGGCCAAGGCGGTTAACGAACTGACGCGCCTGTTGCAGGACAAAGGGAATGTGGAAATAAAATTTGGCGAAAATCAGGCGTCCTTTGCGCTGAACAATGAAAATGGTTTTTCCGTGCTGCTCATCACCAAGCTTATCGAGGGCAATTATCCGAATTACCGGCAGGTCATTCCGGGCGAAGCCAAGGAACGCATACCGCTGGGACGTGAGGAATTTCAACAAGCCTTGCGGCGGGCCGAAATTATGACCAGCGAGAAAGCCAATTCCGTGAAGCTGGCATTTGGGAAAAATAATTTGACGATTACCGCCAATTCGCCGGAAGTGGGCGAAGCGCGCGAGACGATTGCGATCAACTACAAGGGCAAGGAATTTGCCATCGCCTTCAACCCGCGCTATCTGATTGATCCGCTGGCGGCGCTGACCGAGGATGAAGTTTTCCTTGAATTGATTGATGAATTGAGTCCCGGCGTGGTCAAGATCAACGGGCCGTTTCTTTACGTCGTGATGCCGATGCGGCTGTCATAAAAGCAGACCAGTCCCAAGAGCCCGGCAAGATGGGCGACAGCTTCGTGGCAGTAAGATGGCATGAAAAAATGTTCCTACTGCGGACGTGATAATGCTGACGAGGCATTGAACTGTCGTGAATGCGGCTGCGAATTCGAGTTTACCGAGACTCCCCCACCTCCCACCCTTCAAGCGGAAGAGAAGACGCTGGTCATCCGGATTTTCAGCGACCATGAGCAGGCGCAGGTGGACGCTTCCAAACTTGAGTCACACAGCATCAAGTGTTGGGTAGCCGCCGATGACTGTGGCGGGATGTATCCTGGCTTGACGGCCGCGGAGGGAGTGCGGTTGAGGGTGCTGGAATCCGATGCGCATGTGGCGATCGCGTTGCTGGATGCCCAACCGTCGCCCGCAGAACTCAAACAAATCGAGGTGGAAGCCGTCCTGGCCAAGATGCCGGTTTCGACCCCGGGAAAAAAGCTGGCTTGGGGTCAAATTGCGGTGGGTGTTTTTCTTGGAATAATCATTTGCCTGTTATATCAATCGAAAGGTATCCCCGGGACGACCACGCATTACCATTACAATGCCGCCGGAAAGCGGGACGAAGCCTATATTTATCGGGATGGACAATTGATCGAATATGAGCAAGATCGGAATTTGGACGGGGCCTGGGACCATTGGGTCTTTTACGCCCACGGACGTCGGGTGCGCTCCGTGTCGGATAATAATTTCGACGGGAAGCCAGATGTGTGGTGGACATTTGGGGACGATGGAATTGACCGCGTGCAAAAGGATACCGATTTCAACGGAATTCCTGATGTATACGGCACATATAAGTGGGGAGTAATCCAACAGTCGGAGATGAGACCCAACGGGTCAAAATTTGCCACCAAGCGGGATTTTTATAAGAATGGCGTGCTGACTGTGGTTTGGCGGGGCGGGGACAGCAATGGCAACTTCAGCGAGTCAGTTCGCTACGACCCCTTTTTAAACCCAATCAGCACCAACTTGCCGCCGCCCGTTCAGGCCCAGTCAATCGGAGATCAATAGACGAGGCGATCAACGGGCGTCTGCCGATTTGACACCAATCAAGGCTTGCCCGCCGCCTGATGTTTTTCAACGGCGTCCGCAATGGAATTGACGTTTTGAAGTATCTGTTTGGCCACTTCCGCATCGCCAATCTTGAGGCCATAAGTCTTGTCGAGGGCCACCACCAGTTGCAGCGCATCCACGGAATCCAGGCCCACGCTGCCGGGACCAAACAGCGGCTGGTCATCGCCTATTTCCTCCGGACTGATCTGGAGCATGAGGTTTTCCACCATCAGCCGTCTGATGTTCTGTTTGATTTCGGTTTTGTTGTCCATTGCTAATAATTTGGGCCACGCTGAACGAATAATCTTGCATTATCAACGGCTTCCGCGCAAGCCGCGAAGTGGGTTGGCCGGCAAAAAAATTCGTTTTTGCACGACACGCCCGGCCAAATTCGTTAACAATTTCACGGATGATTTTTTCCTCAACCATTGGCAGGCCACCGGGCCGGCGGAAAAATTGGGCCTGGATTTGGCGGCTCGTCGCCGTGGCCTTGCTCGCGTTCCCGGCCGCGGGGCGGGCGCTCCCGGCGCGGCTGGTGCTGGCGTTGGATGGCGTGGCCTATCGCGACCTGCAAGCGCTGCAGGCGGGCATCACCTGCACCAATTTCTGGGGCAGAACCTTTCAACGCCGGGCGTTCACCGCCGGGGAAGGGTATTTCCCGGTCAGCCGTATGATTTCCACGTTCCCCTCCGCCAGCGACGTGGCGTGGACCGATATTTTCGGGGACCGTCCGCTGCCCGGTTATCAACGCACCTATTACAGCACCGCGGCGAATTCCATCATCTCCATCAACGGCGTCACCACCACCATGGAACACGAACGCCAGATGCACTGGCAGGAACAAAACGGATTTTTGCGCGCGATGGGCTACCTGTTCCCGGTGCATATGTTCCACCGCGAGATTGACGGCGTGATCGCCAATTTCTGGCAGGCCACGGGCGCGGAGCCGAATTTCTACGTCTATGTGCGCGCCTCGGATGACGCCCAGCACCTCGACCGCGACATTTTCGCCCTGCTTTGCCAGTTGGACCAGCGGCTCCAGCAATTGCGCGCCCGCTATCAGGCCCGCGAGGGGCGCGACCTGGAAATCGTGATTCTCTCGGATCACGGGCACAACCACGCCGGTCGCGGCATTCGCGTGAAAGATGCCGCCTTTCTGGAAAAAGCCGGCTACCGCGTGGCCCAATCCATTACCGGCCCCAAGGACGTGGTGCTGCCAGTCGTCGGCATTGAGTCCTGGGTGGAAGTTCATTGTGCGCCCGCCGAAACCGAAAAGCTGGCGCAACTGCTTTGCCAGCTCAAAGGCGTGGATGTGCTGGCGGCTGTGGTCCCGGACCAGACCAACCGGTTCCTCATTCTGAATGCCAAAGGTGAGCGGGCAGATATTTTCTGGAATCCCGCGCAGAATGCCTTCCGCTACTCACCCCAGACCGGCGATCCGCTCAATTATCGCCCCGTCATTGCGGCCATGACCCAAAATCACCAGCTCGATGCCGACGGCTTTGCCACCGCCGATGCCTGGATGGCGGCCACGATGACCCATCATTATCCGCTGGCGCTGGAGCGGATTGTGCGCGGCCTCACGCGCGGGGCGCTGAACCCGGCCACCATCCTCATCAGCCTCGACAATCGCTACGTTAACGACGATTGGTGGACGCAAAAGGGCAGCCGGCTGGTGACGTGTGGCAGCACCCACGGCGGGCTGGACGACATCTGCTCGGACGGGATTCTGCTGAGCAATTTTGCGCCGACCCGGGACACGTCAACCGACCGCGTGGCCGGGCAATTTGACAATTTCCCCGGCGTCAGAAATTTTCGCGCCCAGGAAACCGGCGCCGAATGGGTCACCAAAAAAGAACAGGCCCTGACCCGCATTGAGCGTCTGCCCTTTGACCGGGAATGCCAGCAACTGCCGGGCGACGGCGTTTATTTGCGCATCTGGTCGCCGCAGTTGGCCAAACTCGATGTCCAAACGCCCATCGCCGCAGCCATTGAAAAAGTTCCGGCGTATTCAACTTCGCCCGGCCCGTGGCAAATGACTTTCGACCGGCCCTTGTCCCTGGCGGAAAGCAGCGCCAATGAAAGGATTTATGCGCTGCCCGTGGATCTGAAACTCAAACCGCAGGCCGAATACAAAATTTCTGGCTGGCTGCCGGACCAACCCAGGGCCGGCCGGCTCTTTGACTTTACATTTTATACCGGCCCGGACGGCCAGCCGGCGGCGTACTGATACCGGTGTTTTCAAAGTGAGCCAATCGGCACGGGGCTAAAACATCCGGTGCGGCCCAGCCCGGCGGCAGGGTCGGGCGCGTGCGTCCGGCGGCGGGCCGCCGCCATTCGCGTGGCGTTTTGGAGAGTGCGGCGACACGTCGCCGCTTTGGAACTGGCAGACATGTCTGCCAGTTCCAAAGCGCGGACATGTCCGCGCACTCCAAATTCCTGTGAGAATACAGCCAATTAATGACCTGCCGCCTTTAATTACCGCACCGTGCGGTAATTAAACAGAGCCCCGGTCCGCCGCGCCAGCGTCTTGGAGCAAATCATTGGAAACACGCTGTGAAATTACAGTCCAAACCTTTGCGTCTTTGCCTCTTGGCGTCTTTGCGTTGAATTCCTGTCCGCTTTGAGCACTGACCAGGATTATTGGCCTGGCGTTTCTGTTGGCTCCGTTGACTCCGTAGGCGGTGGTGGCGCGGGTTCCGCTGCCGGTGGTTGGGCTTCCGGGTCCAGTTGAAGCTGCTCCGGCGGCACCGTGGCCAGGCCGGGTTCCGCCGTGACCGGCGACGCCGGACGTTCAACGGGAATTCTCCGCAGCTCATCTGCCGCCGGCAAATCATCCAGGCCGCGCAGTCCAAAGTATTCCAGGAACAGCGCCGTGGTGCTGTACAGCGAGGGCCGCCCCACCACTTCCGCGCGGCCGCTTTGCTCCACCAGCCCGCGCTCCAGCAGCGTCTGCATGGTGCCATCCACGTTCACGCCGCGCACCTGTTCCACCTCCGCGCGCGTCACCGGCTGGCGATACGCGATGATGGCCAGCGTTTCCAGCCCCGCCTGGGAAAGCCGCGGCGGACGGTTTTTCACCCCCACCAGCGCCTTGAGCCACGGCGAAAACTCCGGCTGGGTGACGAACTGCCACGCGCCGGCCACACACACCAGCCGGTAGCTGCGCGCCGCCGCCTCATGCTCCCGCGCCAGTTCCTCCAGCGCGGCGGCCAGCTCGTCCTCCTTGATTTTCTTAAACGGTTTGGCCGCCTCGTCCGCATTTTCCTCGGTGGCCGCGTTGACAAACAGCGTGCGCAGTTCCTTCACGCTCATCGGGCGTTGCGCCGAGAACAACAGCGATTCCAAAATGAATTTTATTTCCATGATTTTAATTTTGTGCGTCTAAATCGTCTGCCCACCTGCGAAAGCCAACCAAGACAAAAAAAATGAATGTCATCAAGCTCCATTGCGCACTGTATCGAATTTTTTGCAAGCTGACTTGCATAGGGACAAGCGGATTACAATGACGGGTTGGTTTCAGTTGTGGCCGGCGGCATGGGACTTTCCGCCGCTGGTGCTTCTGCTGGCACAGCTTCTTCCACCGCTGTGGGCGATGCAACCGGTTCAGGCTCGGACGGTGCGGCTGTTTCCGGCACTGGCGCATTTGAAGCCACGGGCGGTTCCCCCGGCACATTTACATTTTCTTCCATGGTCGCAGGCGGCACGACCGGTTCAGTTGCCGGGGAAGCCGCCGGATTGGTTTCTGCCGCCGGTGCCGCTGTGGTTTCGGCGCCGGCTTCGGGAACCGCCGGCACGGCGCGGGTGATTTCAATTGGCGCAAACGGCTCCGGCTGCACGCAGGCGATCTGTTTCAGCCGGATCAATTCCAGCACCGCCAGAAACGTGCAGATCACCTCGGCGCGGTTCGCCGCGGTTTCAAACAGTTCCGAAAATTTCACGGAACCGCGCGCCGCCATGAGGTTGCAGACAAACTCCATCTTCTCGCTGACCGTCCATTTGTCCTGGTAAATTTCGCGCGTGGACGCCGCCTTTTCCCCAAACCGTTTGAGGATGCTGTTGACGGCGTTCAGCAAATCGAAGATGCCGGCTTCCGGTTTCGCGGAGACGGCTTCGGCTTCAAATTCAATTTTTCCGGGCACGCGCGGATAGACATTTTCCTGGTGTACTTCGAGGAGCTGCAATTGCGCGGCGGCGTCCTTGAATTTTTTGTATTCGACCAGTTGCCGGATGAGCTCCCAGCGCGGATCTTCGCCCTCGTCCTCGTCGCCCTCCACCACCGCCTGCTGCTCCACCGGCAGCAGCTCGCGGCTTTTGATATACATCAGCGTCGCGGCCATCACCAGAAATTCGCCCGCCACCTCCAGGTCAAACTGCCGCATCAAATCAACATATTCGATGAACTGCGTGGCCAGCTTGGTCAGGTTCACCGCATAAATGTCCACCTCCTCCTTTTTAATAAGATAAAGGAGCAGGTCGAGCGGTCCTTCAAAGACCTCAAACTGGACTTTGTATTCCGACATGAAAACGGCCAATTAGCGTAGAGTGAACCCGGCAGCTTGGCAATGCAGGAACCAAGGCAACCGAATCGTTCCGCGCGCCGCCGTGTGACCGGGCGGGGGCGCTGCTGCGTTCGCGCGCCCTACCACGCGTTGAATGTTTCCGCTTTCCCGCTTTCCGCTTTTCCCTTTTTCCCATCCTCCACCTTCCATCCTCTGCCCTTTCCCCATTCCGCTTCCCCGCCCCTTGAAAATCTGTTTGAATCTGGCCATGAAGATCAAGGCCCGCGTCTGCGACTTGAGGCTCGCCAACCCGTGGAAGATCGCCAGCTCAAAAGGGGAGGGCGCCGCCCAGACCATCATCGTGGAACTGACTGACGCCGGAGGCCTCACCGCCTTGGGCGAGGCGGCGCCCTCGTCGTTGTATGGCGAATCCGTCAAAATGGGCCTGAAATTTTTGACGCAACTGGACGCCGCGCAGCTTTCTTTTGCCGACGTCGCCGGCAGCATGGCCGGGCTGGATCAAATTCCCGGCCTGCCCGTTGCCGCCAAATGTGCGCTGAACCTCGCGCTGCTCGATGGCGCGGCCAAACGCGCCGGCCAGCCGCTTTACGATTTTCTTGGCCTCGGCTTTCGGGAGCACCATCACCTCACCTCCTTTACCATCGGCATTGACACGCCGGACATCATCCGCAAAAAAGTTCTGGAAGCCGCGCCCTTTCCCGTGCTCAAGCTCAAGGTCGGCGACCCGCGCGACCGCGAAAACATTGCCGCGCTGCGCTCCGTCGCGCCGGACAAACCCGTGCGGGTGGATGCCAACGAAGGCTGGAAGACCCGGGAGGAGGCGTTGCGCATGTTGGAATGGCTCGCGGCCACGGACAACCAGATCCAGTTCGTGGAACAGCCCATGCCCCGCGAGGCCCGCGACACGGATTTGCAATGGCTCAAGGCGCGTTCGCCGCTGCCGCTCTTCGCCGATGAAGCCTGCCACACCGTGCGGGACATTCCGCGCTGCGCCGAATGTTTTCACGGCATCAATGTGAAGCTCGTCAAGACCGGCGGCGTGAGCATGGCCTTTGAGACCCTGCAAGCCGCGCGCCGGGCCGGCCTGCGCACGATGATCGGCTGTATGATCGAGACCAGCGTGCAGATCAGCGCCGCCGCCCATCTGGCCGAACTCACCGATTTCCTCGACCTGGACGGCAGCCTGCTCATCACCAACGACCCCTTTGAAGGCGTGACGGCCCAAAACGGAATCCTCTCCTTTGCCACCGCAACGGAGAAATACGGACTCCGCGCCCGCCCGCGCGTCTGAAAAATGGGCCCAGTGGGTAATCCAGCCGCCTGCTTTTCCAACGACTTGGGCGTAACTACGCAAATGCCTTTTAACGCCAAGACGCCAAGGCGCCAAGGCGCAAAGATTTGATATTGGCTTTGTAGATCATGAAATAGTTGCAGAATTTTGAGATGGCGGTTAAGGTGAATTAAATCAATCAACTGGCGGTCATTGGAGCGAACATGGAAGTATTGATTATGAACCGTTTACAACTTCCGAACTTGGTAAAAGGCTTGCGTTGGATCAACGACAGGCGGTTGTTAAATAATAGTTAGGCCACTTTCACACGTTTATGGAACGCAATTCGCAAATCTCAATCTCACGCTTTCCGATCTCGATGATGATTCGTTGTAAAGAGTGCGGAAAGCATTTTGACATAGTTATTATCAGTAAGGGTTCCCATGATTATCTTTGTCCAGCTTGCGGGAAGATTCATAATTGCGATTACGCGGATTTTATGGCTAAGGCAGTAGAAACTTGTAAAAGAATGCTTGAGAAAAGGGGCAGACTGCAATGATTTTCAAGGAGAGAGCCATGTGGCCTAACAAGATCATTAGAGTCAACCGCCGTTGTCCCCGTTCCACGGTTCACGTCGTGCGGCGGCGGTGGCTCAGCGCACATTAGTCATCATTACACCACCACAAAAAACACATCACATATGGGCGCCCATCCTTACTACTATTTTGTCAAATATCAGCCGGACATCGAAGCCGCGCTCCAGGACTTGCGACAGCGTGAGTTTGAGGCCGGCCGCTATAACCCGGTGCAGCCGTTTCCGCGATTTCCGATCCAGCACAACTCGGCCGCTCCTGGGGCACATCATTTTTCCATTGAAGAAGCGCAGGAAGCGGCCGCCGAGGATGGCACCCGCTCCATTCTGGACATCGAAGCCATTTCCGAAGCGCCCGATTTTTGTTTTGCGGCCCCGCTGGCGGACGCAGAGCTTCAGCAACACTTTGGCACTACCCAGCCCACCAAAGAGATGGTTTCCCGGAAGCTGGATTTTCTAGGATCCGTCAGGCGGGGCCATTGCGTTTATATTACGCTTTTTGAGGACGGACAACCGAGCGAACTTTTTTTTGGCGGATATTCATTTGACTAAGATAATGCCTGAGCACCATTCACATTTTATGAAAAATTACACCTCACTGATCGTTGCGGTATTACTTGGCTTTTTATTGGTTGGCTGTTCCAAGCACGTCCCGGGGCCAAATCAGGTTTTGTTCGATTATCTCGGCGAGCCGGTGGCCCCGCCGGCGAATATGGACGCCGCCTATACCAAGGCAGGATTGACGGGCGCAATCCAGGACGCCGCGCAAGCTGCCAACCTCACCTTGGTGACAGTTGAGATTGAAGATTCGGAGTTTCCATTCCTGGTCGGCGTGGTCTGTGCGAACAAGGGCGATATGGGAAAATTAAGGGAACAGATTCGCAAGCTGACCGCCTACGATTATTCTGGCGGCACCAGTGGCGACAACAAGATGGTTATGAATATTGTTCCCTATAACGCATTTCCAGCGAATGCCCGCGAGCGGATTCGTTACCGGATAATGCTTCGGGAGGCGGTGTTCTATGATAAGATCACCGGGAGATAATAACGATGCTTCCCAACCAGCCGCCAACGCCGCCATTGGCCCGGTCGTTTCCCAAGGGATCGGGATTCCCATCGCGAGTCGGCAGGGTTCGGCTTTCCAGGCTGCGCATTGGCTCAAAACTCCGCGTTTCTCTGCGCTCTCTGCGCCTCAGCGTTTTGCCCAAGCGCTTGCCATTGAAACGTAACCGTTATGTTGCCGCCCCGTCTTTGACGGGAGGCCGATAACATGGTTGAATTGGCCCCAGGATTCGGGTGGTGCCTTGAGTCGCGGTAACCCTTTGCGTCGGGCCGACTTTCATATATCACTGCCTGAATCCGCTTTTTTTTTGGCAGAGCAGGTTTGGACTGGCCAGGTGACTAAAGGACCGTCAACGAGCCTTACATTCCGTCAGTTGAGGTTGCCTCATTCCCTTCATCCTCTGAAATCGGTTCGGGGGCACGAAGCTGCCGGCTCAAAGACCATTTTTGGGTCAGGGTTTCGCATAATTGAATCACCTCGATGTTATCGAACGGTTTCTTGAGCACCGCGAGGTTATTGCGCTGGCCTAATTGGCGCAGGATTTCCTCCCATGAATAATCCGAATAGGCGGTGCAGATGACAATTTGCAGATGGGGATCAACCTTCCAGAGCCGCGCGATGGTTTCGACCCCGTCCCAGCCCGGCGGCATGCGCATGTCAATGAACGCCAGCGCGTAGGGGCGGGCCTGTTCCACGGCGGCTTGCAGCTTGGCCAGCCCTTCCTCGCCTTGAAAGGCCGAATCAATTTCAAATCCTTCCTGGGCCTCCGGCTGCTCGCAACTCTCTAAAATGGCCGCTTCCAGTTCGTCAAACCGGCCGTCGGTGGCGGGTGTTTTTGAAAGGATTTTGCGAAAGTCCTCATGGATGGTTGGATTATCATCCACCACCAGCACGCGACGGTTGGTAACTGGCTGGGTTGTGTTCATAAGCTGGGGCGCTGGCAGGCAACCGGCAATTCAAGGGTAAAGAGCGCGCCCAACCCCGGGCCATCGCTGTGCGCGCGCAACGTCCCGCCCATTTCTTTGGCGGCCAGCGCGGAGGTATGCAGACCAAACCCGTGGCCGTCTTTCTTGGTGGTAAAACCGTGGGCGAAAATACGGTTGAGGTTTTCAGGGGCGATGCCGATGCCATTGTCCTTGACCTGAATTTGAACCCGCTCCTCCGTAAGCGGCTGAATGGACACCCTCACCCATTTGTTGGGGTTGGGACCGTGAGTCACCGCGTATTTGGCGTTGCGGATCAGGTTGACCATGATTTGCAGCAGTTTATGCTTGTCCACCAGCACCGGCGGCACCGGCTCAAAGCTGCGTTCCAGGTTCACTCCGTGCCGGGTGAAAGCCTCGGCGTTCATTTTCAGTCCATCCTCCACAATCTCATCCACCGCCACCGGCTCCAGGATTCCGGACACCTTGGCGTAGCGTTGTTGCATGGAGATGATGTTTTTGATGTGATCAATGTGTTTGGCCAGCGACTCCAATTCCCGGATTTGATCCGACTGTTCGGTTTGCAGCCGGTGGGTCAGTTGAAAGAGAAACTCTGGAACCAGCTTGCCTTTGGGGTCATTCGCCAGATAATCGCCCAACTGTTCCCGGTTTTTTTCCAAAATGGCCATCACTCTTTTCAAGCTCAAAACTTTGGAATCGCGCGCAATATTTACCGCCAGGGTGGCGGAGACGTTGACGCTGTTGAGCACGTTGCCGACATTGTGCAATACGCCGATGGCCACTTCGGCCATGCCTGCCTGGCGGGAGACGGTCAGCAGGCGCTGATGCATGGATTCCTGAACCCGGAAGCGCTCCTCGACCAGCGCCGACTGAAGCTGCACCAGGGCCGGCACGGGGATGATCCCCAGATATTCGTCCCGGTCCCCAAGCAGAATCACATCTTCATTGAACGCCTTGCCCTGGCGTCCCAGAGCCAGTTCCAGCGCCTCCCGCACCGGCATGCCCCGGCGCAGCATCAACGGCTGTTCGATCATGTGCTGCCTCACCGGAACATGACTGAAAATGGCAAATCCATAGCGATGCCCCAGGAGAAACCCCAGATGTCCGCGGGAGCACAACCCTGCCACCCGGCCAGCTTCCATTACGGAGCAATAGTCGTGTTGATGAGTTTGAAATTGTTGATAAGCCTGTCCCAAAGGGACTCCGGCTTCGGTCTGTTCCTGATGTTTCACCAGCGTAATCAGGTCGGTTTGCTCAATCCCGGCTTCTTTTCCATCCCATGCGAGGTTTTTGGATTCGGGCAGATTTTTACATATCATTTAATAAGTATCGGTTAATGATGTTGCTTTTTTAATTCAGTACGGTTACATATTTGTTACGACCGCGTAACGGCTGAAACCGCGCAAACAACTTATCCAGTCCCGGCTAAATAAAATAAATTGTTGACACCCGCGCCCAAGTGTACTATGTGTATTAGTACAGTGAAATTCAGTTTCGCCATCAGCACCGGCTCCAAGGTCCCGATCTACAAGCAGATCACCGACCAGGTGTGGATGGCCGTCGCCTCCGGCCGCCTCGCCGTGGGCGACCAGCTCCCCAGCGTCCGCGCCCTCGCCGAGGAACTGGTCGTCAATCCCAACACCATTGCCCATGCCTACTCCGATCTGACGCGGGACGGATTGATTGAGTCCCGCGCGGGCCGCGGCGTTTTCATCGTCCAGAAGCGCAAGGTCTTCACGTCCGAAGAAGCCCGCCGGCGGCTGGAACCGCTGCTGGACGCCGCCATTGGCGAGGCCATGGCGCTGGATTTTTCCCCCCAGGAATTGTCGGCCGCGTTCCAAAAAAAACTGGATCAATGGACCCAATCGAAGGGAGGCAGTTCTGACCATGAATGAACCACCTGTTATTCGCACGCGCGAGCTCACCCGCTATTTCGGACGCAAGCCCGCCGTGGAAGGCCTCACGCTGGACGTTCCGCGCGGCAGTGTTTTCGCCTTTCTTGGCCGCAACGGGTCCGGGAAAACCACCACCATCCGCATGTTGCTGGGCTTGATGCAGCCCACGCGCGGCACGGGCGCCGTGCTCGGCCATGACATCCGCGCCCTGCCGCCCGGGGTCCGCGCCCGCATTGGCTATCTCACCGAGGAACATCAGCTCTACGGCTGGATGAACGTCCGGGAATGCGGCGATTTCCAGTCGCAATTCTATCCCCGGTGGAACGAAAAAGTTTTTCGCGGCGTCGTCGGCCATTTCAACCTTGGCCTGACCGCCCGCGTCAAAGACCTCTCGCGCGGCGAGCGCGCCGGCCTCTGTCTGGGTCTGACACTCGCGCCCGAACCGGAACTCCTGATCCTGGACGATCCCACCCTGGGCTTGGACCCCGTGGCCTGCCGGTCGCTCGTCGAATCCATGATCTATCTCACCCGCCGCTCGGATCGCACGATCTTCTTTTCCTCGCACCAACTGGCGGATGTCGAGCGGGTGGCCGATTACATTGCCATCATGGACCACAGCGTTCTGCGCGCCTGCTGTCCGCTGGAAACTTTCCGGAACAGCGTGCAACAGGTGCGCCTCCAGTTTCCCGGCGCGCCGCCGCCGCTGCCGGCCATTCCGGGGTTGTTGCAGGCCTTCCGCACCGAGGGCGAACTCCGGCTCACCTGTGTTCATTACAACGGGGCCACTGAAAAGGCTCTGCGCGCCCTGTCGCCCGCGCAATTCGAAATGGTTCCCATCAGTCTGGAAGACGCGTTTATCAGCTACCTGGGCGAGCGCGGCGAAAAATCATTCATTCTTTCTGAAACGGAGGCAAAATCATGAGCACGCTGATAAAAAAGGAACTGCGCGAAAATTTCAAGCTGGCCCTCATCGGCCTCGCCCTGTTTACCTTCATGCTGGCGATGGACTACCACAGCAGCGCCCTCTTTTACGCCAATCTGGCTTTGGGAGGCGGGTGGAATGCTGACAACGCGCAACCGATGATCTCCAATTCGACTGCCGCCACCGGTTTATTCTGCTCCATTTTTGCCGCTGTTCTAGGCTGGCTCCAGATTCACAATGAACGGCATCGCGACCTCTGGGCCTTCCTGATTCACCGCCCCATGTCGCGCACCAAAATCTTCGTCGCCAAGACGGTCGCCGGTCTTTCCCTGTACCTCGTCTGCGCCGGTTTGCCATTGCTCGGGTTTATCATCATGGTCGGGCTGCCGGGCCACCTCGCCGCGCCCTTTGACTGGGCAATGGTCCTGCCGGCCACCTCGTTTTTCCTCTCCGGCATCGTTTATTATTTTGCCGGCATGTTGACCAGTCTGCGGCAGGCGCGCTGGTTTGCCAGCCGGGGACTCGGTTTGGGCGCGGCCATCCTGGTTTCCGTGGCCTTGGGCAATGCCACGGACTTTTCGCGAGCATTTGTGGTCGTCCTTGTGGGCAGCGCCATCCTGGCCACCGCCGCCTGGGGCAGCTTTTTGAGCAGCGGCTATTACTCGGGCCAGCCGGTTTGGGGCCGGCGCGCCCTGGCCAGCTCCCTGATGCTGGGATGCGTGGTCGTGGTCGGGCTGGTGGCCATCTTGTTTATGTCCATGCTCCCGCGGGAAAACCAAAACCGCACGTGGTTTCGGTATCAAATCACCAAAGACGGTAATATTTTTAAAGTGACCCACGCCACCGGCAAACCAGGGGAAATCACGGAACTCAACGGCACCCCGCTGAAGGACAGCAAGACCGGCCACCCCATCACCCAGACTGACTTCGATCGCCTCGCGGCGCCGGAATCCGGCGTCCAACCGCAATTCAGAGACCCGGCGAAAGCTCAATTGCATTATGGCAGCTACCAGGATGTCTCCCATTATTTCACGCTGTGGCAGCAAACTTTCGACACGCTCTGGTATTGGCGCCCGAATGGCCGGTTATGGGCCTACGATATCGCCTCGCGCCGGTTCCTCGGCAGCCTGGGACCGGACGGTTTCGCTCCCGGCGCTTCCACCGGCGCAGCCCGCTTCAACCAGCCCGTGAGACTAACCGATGCATCGCAGCCCGTGCGCACGCTCACGACCGATCACGCCGTCTATCAACTGGACCTTGACCACCACGCCGCCAAGTTGTTCTTTGAAGCCACCAACAGCGACCGCATCGGCGGGGCCGTGGATGTTTCATCGCGGGGTTACGGCTGGGATTACACCATCGTGGTCACCAAAGATTTTATCCATTTGCTGACGTCAGACGGCAAGTTAGTCTGGCAAACACCCTATGCGCCGGGTTATCCTGCCTACTACTACGCCCAAGTTTCCTTCCTTGAACCCTCCACCCGGTTTGCGCTTACGCTGTATCCGTCGAATCAGGAAGACTCAACGAACCACCTGCCATTGCATGTCGCCTGGCTCGCCGCCGGCCAGGGAGTGCTCACCAATCTGGACCTGCCTTTGGTCCAACCGGCGTGGACCCAACCCTGGGGCAAGTGCTTGACCGGGCTGGCGATGCCACCGGTCTCCATATTTGTCATGAAGTGGTTCGAGGGCCTGACCCTGGCCCGCCTTTTATCCGTGGTCAAACTTTCTTGGCCCCCGGTGATTGTCAGTCTGATTGCGGCGGTCGTGTGTGCGGTTGCGGGCTGGTGGCTGGGCCGGCGATATCATTTCACGGTTGCTGCCCGGCTAAAATGGGCCGTCTTCCATTTGCTCACCGGCCTGCCCGGCTTTTTAGGCTTCCTCTGCGTACAGGAATGGCCTGCGCGCGAACCCTGTCCCAACTGCAAGAAACCGCGCCTGGTGGACCGGGAAAAATGCGAATACTGCGGTGCGGACTTTGCGCCCCCGCCCAAAAATGGCACCGAAATATTTGAATCCGACTCCGCAGCCACTGCCCGCTCAACTCCAGCCGTGGCCCTGCGCGAATAAGACCTTCCAAAAAACAGGTCGCCTGGGCCAGAAAGCGAATTTTTGGGACCGCTCTCTGTAGCCACGAGGGTGCAAAATCCACGCCCGGGGAGCAAATGCCCGGGGAGCGTCAATGCCCGGGGAGCGCACCCGCCCCGGGTGCAGTTTTCCGCGCCTCGCGGAAAACACGGGCGCAAGCGTCGCTCCCAAGCCTTCCAACCGCATGGCTCGTAATCAGCGCCTCTTTGTCTGTGGCAGCACTAAAACTTGAAAAAAAGGCGGCTCTGTAGCGGCGGTCTGCGACCGCCGTAGCTGGCGCAATGCCTTGGGAGCGCATCCGCCCCGGGTGCAGTTTTCCGCGCCTCGCGGAAAACACAGGCGCAAGCGGCGCTCCCAAGCCTTCCAACCGCATGGCTCGTAATCAGCGCCTCTTTGTCTGTGGCTGCACGAGACCTTGAAATGCTCAGATTCTGTTAGCGGCTACGTGGTCTTTTTGGGGAATGCGTGTAAACTCGTGGATGAATGCGGCAACGTGTATTCCAAACGAATAGAGCATTTTCAAAAAAACTGTAGCCACAAAACGGACAACAGCAGCGCGCGGCAAAGCAGCATTTTGGAGTGCGGCGACACGTCGCCGCTTTGGAACTGGCAGACATGTCTGCCAGTTTTAAAGCGCGGACATGTCCGCGCACTCCTAAAATTCCCGTCCCTTCGTTTCCCGCCGCAGTCCTCAAGGCCTGAAGGGCTCATTTAAAGTAGGGCAGGCGTCTCGCCTGCTCTGCTTGGGGGGCCAGTCACGGTAAATCAACATCAATCAAGGTCAATCAAGCTGAATCAAGCCACTTTTTTACAAAAAAGCCACCCCCCCCTCCCCCCCATTCCACACCTCGGGCACTGGTCACTCCGAAGTCTGGGGAAGGCGGGTCAACACAGCGCCAGAGGCCGATTTATCCCAGTAAATCCCACCAAATCCGACTAAAAAAACACCAAAATGACAAAATCCGCACTTTCAGCGGCAAGCCCGGTCACGAAGTTCGTTCCCACTTGGACGGTGGCCCCGGGTATTGTGGCCGTCTTTTCAGCGGGCCGGGAAACCCGGCTTTACGGCAGGCAAGGACGCCCGCCGCCACCGTGCCAGCCGATTTTGACATTTCGCATTTGTCCCCCGTCGCGTCCACGGGCAACATCCGGCCATGAGCATGCGGGTCATTTTGATTACCGGGGCGAATGGCGGTTTGGGCCGGGCCATCGCGCACGCCTTTCTTCAGGAATCACCGGCCAATGTCGTCTGGCTCGGCGTGCGTTCCCATCGCGACCACGCCGACCAACTGGCGCGCGAAAATTCCGACCGCTGTTTCTGCCTCACCCTGGATGTGACCTCGCCGGAATCCTGGCAGCAGGCGGTCCAGGAAATTTTGGCGCGCCATCAGCGGCTGGATGTGCTGGTCAACAATGCGGGCAGCCACGAAGACGCGTTGCTCGCCACCATGCCGCCGGATTCGTGGCGGCGGGTGCTGGCGGCCAATCTGGACGGCGTTTTCCACGGCTGTCAGGCCGTCATGCCCGCGATGATCAGCCAGCGCGGCGGGCGCATCGTGAATGTTTCCTCCTTGAGCGCCCTGCTGGCCCCCGCCGGCCAGGCCAATTACGCCGCCGCCAAAGCGGGCGTGGTCGCTCTCACCCAGTCACTGGCAAAGGAAGTCGCCCGCATCGGCATCACCGTCAACGCCGTGTGTCCCGGCTTTGTGGAGACGGACGCCCTGGCGCAGCTCGCGGGCGAAGAACGCAAGGCCGCGCAAATGAAAATTCCCATGCGCCGGTTTGGCCGGCCGGAAGAAGTGGCGGCCGCCATCCGCTTTTTGGCCGGCGCCGGGGCCAGCTACATCACCGGCTCCGCCCTCAAGGTTGACGGCGGGATTTTGTGACCGGCGCAAACTCTGAACGGAAAATAAAATTCCGATGACCACCGAGGCGATGCCTGTTGTAGAAAAACCATCTGACGCCACGGCCTTGACGCCACCCGGCGGCGGCAAGGTCATCATCATTGGCGCGGGCATTGCCGGGCTTTCCTGCGGTTGTTACCTCCAGATGAGCGGCATTCAGACGGAGATTCTGGAAGCCGGCGGATTGCCGGGCGGACTTTGCACGGCCTGGCATCGCGGCCCTTATGTTTTTGACGGCTGCCTGCGCTGGCTGATGGGCGCGCGACCGCCCTCCGCTTTTAACCAGATTTGGACGGAACTGGGCGCGATTGCCGGACGCAAAATTTTCATCCATGACGAAATGCTCCGCATCGAGTGGGCGGATGGAAAAACCCTCCGCGTGCCCTCGGATTTGGACCAGCTCGCGCGCGAGTTCAAACAACTTGCGCCGGAAGACAGCGGGCTGATTGACACGTTGGTGCGGGATGCGCGCCGGTGCGCGCCGTTGGAACCGCCGCTGGAAAATCCGCTGGAGCTGATGAACCACCTGGAGAAGATGCTGCTCGGCCTGCGCTATCTGTTCATGGTCCCGGTCGTGATGCGCTACAAAAATCTGCCCATCACCACTTACGTTGCCCGCTATAAAAACCGGCTCCTGCGTGAGGCGCTCCAACTCATCGTCGGCAACGCAGACATGTCGGCCCTCGTGCTGGTGATGTTGCTGGCATTTCGCACGCGCAACAACACCGGCTTTGTGGCCGGCGGCTCGTGGGAGTTTGCCATGGCCATTGCCGAACGTTACCGGCGCCTCGGCGGTACCTTGCGGCTGGGCGCCCGCGTGGCTTCGGTGAAGGTGGAAAACAACCGCGCCACCGGCGTGCATTGCGCCGACGGCAGTTTCGTGCCCGCCACCACGGTGGTTTCCTGCGCCGACGGGCACACCACCATTTTCAAAATGCTGGACGGAAAGTACGTGGACAAAAAAATCCGCTTTCTCTACGACCAGTGCCAGCCGTTCCCGGCCATCCTGCAAGTGTCGCTCGGCATCAAAGGCGTTTTTCCGGACGCGCCGCACACGCTGAACCTGCCGCTGCGCCAGCCGCTGTGCGTGGATGACCAGACGCGCCATGAACGCCTGGAGATCGAGACTTTCGGCGCGGACTCGGGTCTCTGCCCGGAAGGGGCAACCATGATGACCCTTCGCATGCCGACCCGCTACGAGTACTGGGTGGACTTGAAAAAAAATGACGTGCTGCGTTATCGCGCCGAAAAGCGGCGAATTGTCCAGGAAGTCATCGCCGCGCTCGAACAGCGGTTCCCGGGGCTGACGGCGCAAATTGAGCGGTCCGATATTGCCACGCCCACCACGTTCGTGCGCTACACCGGCAACTGGCAGGGAAGTTATGAAGGCTGGCTGCCCACGCCGCGCGTTCTGGGCCGGCGCATACCGTACACGCTGCCCCGCTTGAAAAACTTCTACATGGCCGGGCATTGGGTGGTCGCTGGCGGCGGCTTGCCCTCGGCGGCGCTGGCCGGACGCTATGTGGCCCAAATGATCTGCGCCCAAATGGGCGGAAAATTTACGCCGCAGACGCCTTAGCGCGTGTTTTCAAAATCCATTTTTGGAGGACTGTGTCCGTCGGACCAGCCGCAGCGCTTGGATATGGCATTTCAATTAATTCTGTAGCCACCAGGGTGCAAAATCGATGCCCGGGGAGCGCGCCCGCCCCGGGTGCTGTTTTCCGCGCCCTCGCGGAAAACACGGGCGCAAGCGGCGCTCCCAAGCCTTCCCACCGCATGGCTCGTAATCAGCGCCCGCTTGTCTGTGGCTATACTAAAACTTAAAACACGCTAACTTGGAAGACCTTCGAATAAAGCCGCGTGCTGCGGCTGGTCTTCGATACTGGCGCGACTGCCTTGGACGCATTATACTCCGCCATGTTCATTACCGGAGTCGGGACGGCCACCCCGCCGAACCGTTACAGTCAGCAGGAGTGTTGGACGACGTTGAGGGCCTCACCACGTTTTCAGGAATTCACTCCGCGTTCAAAGGCCATATTAAAAAAGGTGCTGACGGGTGATAATGGCATCGTGACGCGCCACCTTGCGCTCGACGATTTGAGCCAGGCGTTTGCGATCACGCCGGATGTATTGCAGGCCAGGTTCGTTGAACATGCGCCGAAACTTGCCGCCCAGGCGGCCAGGCGGGCGCTCGCCGCCGCCAAAATCAAGCCGGCTGAAATTGACGCCATCCTCATCAGCACCTGCACGGGTTATTTGTGTCCGGGCCTGACGAGTTACGCCAGCGAACTTCTGGGCCTGCGGTCGGACGTGCTGGCACTCGACTTGGTGGGGCAAGGTTGCGGCGCGGCGATTCCCAATTTGCAGACCGCCCGCTCGCTCGTGGACGCCGGCCATTGCCGGCACGTCCTGTCCATCTGCGTGGAAGTGTGCAGCGCCGCCTTTTATCTGGATGACGACGCCGGGGTTTTGATCAGCGCCTGTCTGTTTGGCGACGGCGCGGGCGCGGCGGTTCTTTCAGCCTCCGCCAACGGCAGCCGGCGCGTGTACTGGAAAAGCGGCGGCTCGCTCCTGAAGCCCGACGACCGCGACCGCCTGCGGTTTGAACAGAAGAACGGACTGCTCCGCAACATTTTGACGCCCGAAGTGCCGGCGCTGGCCGCGCAACACGCCGGCGCCGTGTTGGACGATACGCTCGCCCGCAACCGGATCGCGCGCTCGCAAATCAGCGGCTGGATTTTGCATCCCGGCGGACGTGACGTGCTCCTGGCCTTGCGTGAAAAAATTCAATTGTCCGGCCACGATGTGCGCTGGAGCGAAGCCGTGTTGCGCGAGCACGGCAACATGAGCAGCCCGTCGGTTTGGTTTGTCTTGCAAGCCGCGCTGGCGGACCACGCGCCGGGCGGCCTGTGGTGGATGACCGCCTTTGGCGCTGGTTTCAGTTGCCATGGCGCGCTGTTGGAAGTGGAGTAAATTTTTTTCGCGCGTGAACCGCCTTGTCCTGCCTGAACTCCTGGATGTCCTGCCGCCGCGGGATCGGGCCGCCTTGCGCTCGCGCCGCGATCTGCGGCGTCTCAACGCCTGGATGCGTCATCCGCAAATCATGGCCCGCGCCCTGCGGGAAAATCTGCCCGGCGCGACCGCCCCGCAATTTGTGGAGCTGGGCGCGGGCGACGGACATTTTCTTTTGAGCGTGGCCAAACGTCTGGCCGGGCGCTGGCCGGGCGCCACGGCCACCCTCGTGGACCGGCTCGACGCATTGGATTCGCAGACCGGCGGCCAGTTCAGCCAGCTTGGCTGGTCTGTCCGCATGGAAATTACCGAAGCCGCCGAATGGTTGCGTCGGGCGCCTTCCGGGCCGCAGCCAGTTATTATCAGCAATCTGTTCTTCCATCAGTTTCAAAAAGAGCAGCTCGCCGAAATGTTCCGGCTGGCCGCCGTTTCGGCGCGGCTGGTCATGGCGCTGGAACCGCGTCGCGCGTGGCTGCCGCGACTTTGCGGGAGACTGCTGTGGGCCATTGGCTGTGGTCCGGTCACGCGCCACGACGCCCGCCTCAGCATCCGCGCCGGATTTGCCGGCAGCGAAATTTCGGCGCTCTGGCCGGAAAAAACGAATTGGACGCTCGTCGAGCAGCCGGCTGGATTATTCAGCCACCTGTTTATCGCGCGGCGAAAGGATTGAAACGATGCCGGCGCGCAAACCCATTACGATCATCGGCGGCGGGCTGGCGGGTCTGACTCTGGGCATCGGTCTGCGCCAGCGCGAAGTGCCGGTCACCATCTGGGAGGCTGGCCACTATCCGCGCCACCGCGTCTGCGGCGAATTCATCAGTGGCAACGGGCAGGCCGTCTTGGAACGGCTTGGTTTGCTTGCGCGCTGTCATCAGGCCGGCGCGGTTTATGCGCGCACGGCGATGTTTGTACGCGGGGCCAGCCGGTCACCCGTCCGCCAACTGGCCGCGCCCGCGCTGTGCCTGTCGCGCCATGTGCTGGACGCGCTGCTGGCGGAATCGTTTCAACAATCCGGCGGCGAGCTGCGCGTCAATTCGCGCTGGGCTCTGGCGGAAACGCGCGAAGGCCTCGTGTACGCCTCCGGCCGGCGCACCCAGCCGGGTGAAAAATCCCCGCGCTGGTTTGGCGTCAAGGCGCATGTGCCGCGAGCACACCCGGTGAATCTGGAAGCGGATTTGGAAATGCACCTGTCGCCGGACGGTTACATTGGCATCAACCGGATTGGCGGCGGCGAAGTGAACGTGTGCGGATTGTTCCGCGTGCGCGAAACCAGCCGGCGGCCGGAATCAAAAGCAGACTGGTTGCGCGGCGAAACGGCTTCGCTGCTGCGTGAACGGCTGGGCACGGCGGAATTTGACCCGACTTCATTTTGTTCGGTGGCCGGCCTGCAATTAAAACCCCGGCGCGCGGCGGATCAGACGGAATGTTGCCTCGGCGACACGTTGACGATGACGCCGCCGGTCACGGGCAACGGCATGTCCATGGCGTTCGAGTCGGCGGAGCTGGCCGTGGAACCGCTGGCCGCCTACAGCGCCGGCCGGCTGGATTGGCCGGCGGCCCGGCATCAAATCGCGCGGCGCTGCGACGCGGCCTTTGCGCGCCGGCTGGCGTGGGCGCGGTGGTTGCAGTGGATGATGATCGCGCCCTGGTTGCAAGGCCGGATGGGCGCGGGCTTGTTGCGCTCCGAATGGCTTTGGCGGCTCATGTTCACGCGGACAAGATAGGGCGTTTTGTGCCGGACCGCGGATGATTGCGGGCGGCTGGCAGCCGGGAAACCCGGGGGCGGCCCGCCCGCGCTCCGCCGGGGCCGTGCGAATTCAGCTTGCAACTGAATCAGATGATGGCTTATTACAAGTATAAACAGATGCTCTACGAACGCTGGCAGAAGGTAGTCCGGGATAGACGAAATGAAATTGCATTGCGCGATTTGGCTTCCGGACGATGCTGGACGTTCTCACAGTTGAGCGCGGAGGCCGAAATTCCGCTGCCGGAAAAACCGGCCATAATTCATCCGCAGGGCAATTCGCCCGAATTCATCATCGCCGTGTTGCGCGCGTGGCGGGCCGGCATTGTGGTTTGTCCGCTGGATACACACCATCAGCCGCTGGTGCTTTCGTCGCGGCTGCCGCGGTGTTGCCATCTCAAGACCACGCCGGCCAGCATGGGCGTCCCGCGGACCGTGGCCTTCACGCAAAAGCAGCTCGCCGCCGACGCGGAAAACATCGTGGCCACCATGGGATTGCGGCCCGACTGGCCCAACCTCGGCGTGATTTCGCTGGCTTACTCCTACGGCTTTTCGAGCCTGGTTTTGCCGCTGTTGTTGCACGGCATCCCCCTGTTTCTGGTGCCCTCGCCGTTGCCCGTGGCGTTGCGGTGCGCGGAGCACGCCCACTGGAATCTTACCGTGGCCGGCGTGCCGGCGCTGTGGCATGCCTGGCACAAGGCCGGCGCCATTTTGCGCAATGTGCGGCTGGCCATTTCGGCGGGCGCGCCGTTGCCGCTCTCGCTGGAGCGCGCCGTCTTTGAGGAGCATGGCGTGAAAATCCATAACTTTTACGGTTCCACCGAATGCGGCGGCATCGCCTATGACGCGACCGAAACGCCGCGCGTGGATGAATCTTCCGTGGGCCGGCCCCTGAAAAATGTGCAGGTGGAGATTGGCGAAAATGGCGCCTTGCGGGTGCGCAGCCGCGCGGCGGGCCAAACCTACTGGCCGGCGCCCGAACCCGCGCTCGGCGGCGGGATTTTTCAAACCTGCGATCTGGCCGAAATCAAGAACGGCGAAATTTGTCTGCGCGGACGCACCGATGACCATATCAACGTGGCCGGACGAAAAGTGTCGCCGACCACCATTGAGCAGGCGTTGCGGGAACATCAGGCGGTGGCCGAATGCGTCGTCTTCGGCGTGCCCAGCGGTAACGCGGACCGGATGGATCTCATCGTCGCCTGCGTGGCGGCGGACCGGCCCAGCAACAAAGACGAATTGAAACAATTTCTGCTGGCGAAACTTCCCGGCTGGCAGGTGCCGCGCGAGTGGTGGTTTGTGGAAACCATCAGCAGCAACGGCGCGGGCAAACCCTCCCGCGCCCAGTGGCGGCGGAATTTTCTCGAAAATCGCGCCAAACAGGCAGCCACCGTTTAGTCGCCCGCGCCGTGGCATTTGGTTGCGTCGGCGCCCCGGCGAATTTCCCCTGCTTTCAAACGAAATAGAACTGGAGGATCATCCGGTCGAAAAACTCAATGGCATTCGCGTCCGTTTGGGTGACCAGGCTGAAAATGGCGCCGTCGGGCCGGATGGCGGCAAAAATCCTGCCGCCGGCAAAGGTCCAGGCCAGCCGCTGGGCGGTGAGATCGTGGTTGGCCAGCAAGGCCGCGGCATTGGCCAGATGGAGGATGGTTTTCTCCAGGGTTTCGGCGGGGCAATCCTTGCGATAGCTGCACACCCGGTTGGTCCGGTCGGGCAGGCGCACGACGCACCCGAGCGCGCCGGGCGCCGAGGCACAGTCTTTGAAAAGATGGGCCAGGGCTTCGTTCATGTGGCGGTGGACACGTTGGCGACGCTCACAAACACCAGGCGGTCGCGGTCGAACAGGGCGACGGTCCGGCGGTCCGGCTGGCGGATTTCCAGGCGCTCAAATTTCCCCAGCGGCAGGGCCTGGCCCAACAGCGTGGCCTGCTGCGCTATATTTTGCAGCAGGGCGACACGGTCCAGCACGTCAGCGCATTGCCACTGGTAAAGCGGGTCGCCCTGGCCCGAGCAAATGAGCGTTTCCGTGACGGCCGCATTCGGTAAAATCTTTTCCGCGGCGACCGGGGCGGGCGCGGCGACCGGGGCGGCCGGAGTGAGGAGTTGCGCGGTGAGTTCGTCACGGACCCGCGCGGCTTCCATCAGGAGGAATTCCCACGGGCCTTCGATGGTGCGCACGCCGGGCGACTCAAACGGCAGCAGCTTAAATTCGCCGCCGGCCACCGCGAGGAGTTTTTGGAACGCCTTTTCCCCGTGCTCATCGCCCACGGTCGCGTGGATGATGGTGCCATCCTCGATGAAAATACAGCCGCTCATCTGCCGGTTTTGGATCTGGAGGACGGAGGAATTGCGTCCCAGGCATTCCATCTGAATGACGTCATCCAACCCCACCTGCTTCAACATTCCGTGAAAGCCTGCCGCGGGCGCCCAGGTGGCCAGCTCATCCAGGATTACAAACAGGGATTTAAACCCTTCGCCAATGCGCGGTTTTTCAATGAACATCTCGGCCCCGTTGGCCAGGCAGGCGGAACGGTTTTCCTCGGTGGCAAAAGCCGTGAGCGTGACTTTTTTGACGTTGGGATAACGGCGGTTCAGGATGCGGAGGAACTGCACCCCATCGAGCAGCGGCATGTTGATGTCCACCACGGCCAGGTCAATTTTCTGCTGCTTGAGGACTTCCAGCGCCGCGTCTGCCGAACCGGCGCGGTGCATCTGCCAGCGCCCGCTGCTCAACACGCCAAACGTCTCCATGACGACCTGGAGAAAATCCGGATCGTCATCCACAAACAAAATCTGCGGTTGGGCTCTCGATTCAGTCACGCTCAATATATTAAAGGGTCATTCCGTCTGGCGCCAACGGGCTTCACCCGATATCGGCCAGCGCCTGGCGGGCAGCCTGCTGTACGTTGTGGTCGGCGTCATGCACCGCCGCGCCGAGCAGGGGCAGGGCGTTGGTCTCATGCAAATGCCGGAACGCCTCCACCGCCGCCAGCCGCAGATCGCGGTCATGGTCGAACATCATATCGGCCAGCACCTGGAACGCGGCGTGGGGCGGCGCCGATTCCTTGCCCGGCGTGTCGGGCGTGTTGGTCACCGCTTCCGGGTCCAGCTTCAATTGCGCGAACAGCTTCACGGCGCTGTGCCGCACCCAATATTCATAATGCTGCAGGCCGGCCTTGATTTTGGGCAGCACCAGCCGGATGGACGGATTGTTTTCCCAGTTGCGATCCACGGTTCTCAGGGCCGCCGCCGCCGCGTTGCGAACGGTCATATCCTGGTCAATCAACGCCAGCACCAGTTGCGGGACCGCGCGCCGGCTGCCGATCCGGCCCAGCGCGCCAATGGCGGTTTCCCGCACATCGCGGTCGCGGTCGTTCAGCAGCGTCGCCACGCCGTCCACCGCCACGGGGTCGGCCAGAATGCCCAGCGCTTTTACCGCCGCCTGGCGGACCTCCCACGAAGAATCTTTCAACATCCGCAGCAGCGCCGGCACCGCCTTGCCCCGGCCGCAGCTCCGCACCGCCTCCACCGCCGCGCCGCGCACGCTGGGGTTGCTGTCATTCAGATATCTTTCCAGGGTGCTCAGCAGGCTGGCTTCGCCGAAGCGTTCGAGCGTGCCCAGCGCCGCGATGCGAATGGCCGGATTATCCTTTCGCAGCGCCTCCACCATGGCCATTTTCACCCGCGGATCTTCAATTTGACCCAGCGCCTTCACCGCCTCAAACTGCTTGTTCGCCGAGCCGGTCCGCATGATTTCAATCAACGGTTCCACGGCTTCCGCGCCCAGCGCGGCGGCGGCGCCCGTGCGGCCCATGGCCAGAATTTGCAGCACCCGCTGCGAATCATCACCCGGATGCCACCCCAGTTTTTCCAGCGCCAGCGAAGCCGCCCCGCGCACCGTCACCGCCGGGTCCAGCAACAGCCCCACCATCGCATTTACCGCCACCGGATCACCCGTCCGGCCCAAAGCCTCCGCCGCCGCTGCCCGCACTTCCGGCGCGGGATCGCGCAGCCGTTCCATCAGCGGGCTGACCGCCGTCCGGTTCATAAATTTTCCCAGCCCCAGCGCCGCCGCCTCCCGCACGGCCGCCGCGCGGTCCTGCAGGGCAAACACGAGCGGGCCCACGGATTCGGGGGAATCGGAATGCGCCAGCTTTTGCACGACTGTCAGCCGGCCTTTCGCGTTGCCTATGCGCAACTGCTGGTACGTCCACCACAACATAGAAGATTATGAAATCATACGGGTTCTAACTTCACTCCGTCTGATGGGAGAATGATGCCGCAACTGTCAGCCATTAGCGAGCGCAAATTGATTTCACCTGAAAATAATCGCGGACCAGCCCGGTTCCAAAGAATCCGCAAAATTATCATCGTCTGGCCCGCGGCTTTCGTTTAGAAAATACCCGGGTATTTCCACCGCGCCGGTTTCCCGCCGGCGCTCGTGGTGAAACCCTGATTCAGACCGGACACATGACCGCCACAACCTCCAGCCTCGCCGGGCCTCTCTTCGCCCTTCTGCTTTTTGGCGCCTTCGGCGTGGTGGCGATCGTTGACACCCTCCGGCGGGCGCGGGCCGCCCGCCAGCGGAGTCTCGATTTGCAGGGGCTGGCCGCGCGATTGAGTTTCGACGATTTTAATCCCGGGCGCGACCTCGAATTTGCCACGGGCTGGGGGTTCCTGAGCCGGCTGGCGCAGGGCCAGGACCGCTATGCCTTCAATCTGCTGCGCGGCAATTATCAGGAACAAGCGCTGTTCGTTTTTGATTATCATTTCCAAACCGGTTCCGGCAAGCAGAAGCAGGAGCACAACTGCACGTTTCTCATGCTGGTTTTCAAACAGATTTTTCCGCCGGTGCGCATCGGGCCGGAAAGTTTGCGCACGAAAGTTGCCGAAACACTCGGCCTGAGCGATGACATCCAGTTCGAGTCCGCCGAATTCTCCCGCCGGTTTTGCGTGTACTCGCCCGACAAAAAATTTGCCTATGACGTTTGCAATCCTCAAATGATGGATTACCTGCTGGCGAATCCCGGCTTGCAACTGGAAATCCAGGGCCCGGTGCTGCTGCTGGCCTTCGAGCCGCAGTTGCCGGTGAACCGCATCGAACTTAATCTGCAACGCCTGATTGAAATCCGCTCCCGTTTGCCGGAATACTTGTTTGCCAGCTCATGAACCCGGTTCCCCTCATTGTGACCGCCGCCGCCGTGCTGCTGCCGGCCGTTTACATCGGCGTGCAGTACAATGCCCTCGTCGGCCTGCGCAATTACCTCCGTGAATCATGGAGCAATGTGGAAACGGAATTGAAGCGCCGCTACGACCTGATCCCGAACCTCGTCGCCGTCGTCCAGGGCTATGCCGCGCACGAACGCGCGGTGCTGGAACGCGTGACCGAACTGCGCAATCGCTGCGCCGCCAACAACGGCGCCGTCGCCGACCAGTCCCGCGACGAAGTCCAGCTCGTGGCGGCCCTCAAGCAATTGCTCGCCGTCGTGGAAAATTATCCGCAACTCAAGGCCGCCGGGAATTTTCTCAGGCTCCAGACCGAACTGGTAAACACCGAGGACCGCATCCAGGCCGCGCGCCGGTTTTACAACGGCAACGTTCGCGACTACCGCAACCGGTGCGAGACGTTTCCCAGCAACCTCGTGGCGAAACTGTTTGGTTTCAAACCCGGGGGCGATTTCTTCAGCGTGCCGCCGTCCGTCCGCGAGGTGCCGGATGTGGATTTTGCGAGATGAACGGGTCCCAGCCCGCCTGAAATGGGAGCCAAATGCATTCATTCCAACCAATAACACCACTCATTATTATCGGGGTCGGTTTATACTTTATATTAAAATCGAAGTCTCCTGATCCAGAAGCGGTTCGGCGCAGGAATTTGGCGGCGCTCGCCCGGAAACTGCAACTTCGCTTCAGCCCCAAAAGTGATTTCGACTTCGCGAAGCATTATCTCTTCCTGCGCTGGTTAAATCGCGGCGATAACAACTGCGCCTGCAATGTATTTCAAGGCCAGCATCTGGCATATCCGGTAACCGTTTTCGATTATACCTTCACCGCCGGCAAATGCAGCTATTACTGGTCTGCTTACCTTTTGGAAATGCGAACCAATTTCCCTGACTTGCTCATTTCCCACGAAAACCGGGAATCCCGAATCGCCGAAGCACTGGGCGGATCGCACATCACCTTTGAATCGGCGGAATTTTCACACGCCTTCCGCGTGCGATCGGCCGACAAGCAGTTCGCCTTTGCAGTCTGTCATGAACGGATGATGCAATTCCTGCTGGCCAACCAGGATTTGACCATTGAAATCAGGGGCAATATCCTGGCGGTGCTTTTTGAAGACTGGCTCCGCCCGGAAAAGGTTGAGGGCAATCTTTCGCGCCTCGTGGAAATTCGCAAGCTTTTGGCACCTTATCTTTTCACAAAAAACTGACGCCACTTGCTCCAGGACATCGTCCGGGAGATTCCCGGTCGGAGCCGCGGCAGCGCGCCCTCCTTCAGCTCAACAGTTTTTCAAAACGCGCGGCGGCGGCGTCCCACAGCGCGGCGTCCTGCGGCGTGAAGGTTTTCAGTTCAAAGGAATTCCGCACCACTTCGCGCGCGGCTTCGTGCGACTCCAGATGGCCCAGCGCCATGGCCTGCACCAGGATGTTGCCCAGGGCGGCGCATTCGGGCGGCCCGGCCAGCACGGGTATCTTGATGGCATTCGCGGTGAACTGGTTCAACGTCGCATCCTTGCTGCCGCCGCCCACAATGTGCAATTGTTCGATTTTTTTCCCGATCAGCCGCTCCGTGCGCTTCAGCACCACGCGGTAAAACAAGGCCAGGCTTTCGTAAATGCAGCGCATGCACTCGCTGGGGCCGGCCGGAACCGGCTGGCCGGTTTCGCGGCAGAAATCAGCGATCTTTTTGGGCATGTCGTCGGGGCTTAAAAAACGCGCGTCGTCTGGATTGATCAGCGAAACGAACGGCGGCGCGGCCGCGGCCTGTTTTTCAAGTTCGGCAAAGTCCATTTTCCGGCCGGTCTTCGCCCAATGCCGGCGCGATTCCTGAATCAGCCAGAGGCCGACGATATTTTTCAGCAGCCGCACCGAATCACCGCAGCCGATTTCATTCGTAAAGCCCAGATTGCGGCTCTGGTCGTTGATAGTGGGCCGCGGCGATTCCACCCCCATCAGCGACCAGGTGCCGGAACTCAAGTACGCCCAGTTCTCGCCGCCGGCCGGCACCGCCGCCACCGCCGCGCCGGTGTCATGCGAGCAGGAGGCGATGACTTCGATCTGCGCCAGGCCGGTCTCCGTGGCCAGATTTTTTTTCAGCGGCCCCAGGCGCGTTCCGCTGGGGCAAATGGGGGCAAACAAATCTTCGCGCAGGCCAAACGCGCCGAACAGTTTTTTGGACCAGCGCTTGTAAATGGGGTTGTAGAGCTGCGTGGTGCTGGCAAGGGAAACCTCATTGCGGGCCACGCCCGAACAAAAGAAATTAACCGCGTCGCCGATAAGCAGGATTTGCTTTGCTTTAGCCAGGCGCTCCGGCGGTTCGGTGACGATCTGATAAAGGGTGTTGAGCGCCATGAACTGAATGCCCGTCTCGGCGAAAATGACCGGCCATTCGACCTTTTCCTTTACGATCTCCACGCCCTGGGCCGTGCGCGAATCGCGATAGCACCAGACCGGCGGCATGGGCAGGCCCCGTTCATCATAAACCACGTAGTCCACCCCCCACGAATCCGTGCTGATGCTCGCAATGGGCAGCTTGCGTTCGGCGGCTTTTTTCATGCCGGCCTTCAACTCGTTCAGCAGCCGGTCAAATTCCCAGTGCAGCGCGCCGGCCACCTTCACCGGCCCATTGGGAAACCGGTGGATTTCCTCCAGCAAGATTTTGCCGTCCTCCAGGGTGCCGAGCATCAGACGACCGCTGTCGGCGCCAAGGTCGCAAGCAAGATAATGAGTGGCCATAAAGAAATTCAACCGCAGTTTAAGCCAAGCGCAAGCCGTGTCAAAAAATTCCGCCAGCCACGTCTGTGCCTTAATTTCATTTTCGGAGCGCGGATTGTCTCAATCCGCAGCGCGCGAATGGCCAACTGAGCGTGAGGACTGGCCCAATACGCTTCAAATCAAGTTCGTTCGGACCGGATCAGAGACCGGCACTCCGGCTCATACAATGCCTGGAGCCACGGCTGGCTCATGAAGGCGGGGGGTAGGGCTGACCTGCCGGTCAGCCAGAGCGCCCGCTTCAAACGACGCTGCAAAAACCCGCGCCGTTGGGCACACGGGGAAGGCAAACCAGCAGGTTTGCCCCACCCGGCCAGCAATCGGCCCGCCGCGAAAACGCTCATGCGCAGCCGTGGCCCGGAGCTTTGGTGGAGCTTTTGGTTGCCACCGGGGCTTTCATGAGGCATCGTAAAAGTCAAAATATGGAGACACAACTCGATCAACTGAAGAAATTCACCGTCGTCGTCGCCGACACCGGCGATTTCGGTTCGCTGAAGCAATACACGCCGCGCGACGCCACCACCAACCCCTCGCTCATTCTCAAGGCCGCGCAGATGCCCGAGTATCAGTTCCTCGTGACCAAGGCCATTGCCGATAACAAGGCCAAGGCCGGCGGGGACGAACTGCTGCACCGCGTGATTGACGATTTGACGGTCCTGTTCGGCCTCGAAATTTTGAAGATTGTTCCCGGCCGCGTTTCCACCGAGACGGACGCCAATCTGGCCTTCGACACCGCCGCGCTTGTGGCCAAGGCCCACCGCTTCATCGAGCTTTACCAGGCCCACGGCATCGGCCGTGAGCGCATTCTCATCAAGATCGCCTCCACCTGGGAGGGCATCCGCGCCGCCGACCTCCTCCAGCGCGAAGGCATCAACTGCAATCTCACCCTGCTCTTTTCGCTGGCCCAGGCCGTCGCCTGCGCCGAGGCCAAAGTGAAACTGATTTCGCCCTTTGTCGGCCGGATCATGGACTGGTACAAAAAAGCCGCCGGCCATGAGTTTGCGCCCGCCGAAGACCCCGGCGTTTTGTCCGTGAAGGAGATTTACGCCTACTACAAAAAATTTGGCCACGCCACCGAGGTCATGGGCGCGAGCTTCCGCAACGTGGGCGAAATCCAGGAACTCGCCGGCTGCGATTTGCTCACCATCAGCCCGCAACTCCTCGGTGAACTGCAGAAAAGCACCGCGCCGCTCCCGCGCAAATTAAGCCCGGAACTGGCGCGCGACAGCCAGATCGAGCGCCTGCCGCTGGACGAAAAAAAGTTCCGCTGGCTGCTCAACGAAAACGCCATGGCCACCGAAAAAACCGCCGAGGGCATCCGGCTGTTCAATGCGGACGCGCAGAAGCTGGCGCAGTTTGTGGCGGCCAGGCTTTGATTCGAGGCAGCGCCGGGGAATGCGGCAATAGGGCGCACCCGGACGCATCTGATCACTGTCTTTGAAGCCAGCCGTCTTGTTGGCCTGAATGCGCCCGGATTTTCGCCGGCCTGCTCCTCAGGCCTCCTTCTCCCCTCAACGGGGAGAAGGAATGAGGATGAGGGGTGGTTATACCCAGCGCTCCCATTTCCTTGCTGGGGTAAGGACCGCATCTGGCGCGCCTATGCACCCGATGGGACAATTTGCCGCTTGCGTAAATTCAATTTCCGGTGAGGATTTTGTTATGACCGCCACAGCCGTCATTGAAGAGATCGAACACCTGCCGCCGGAAGAACAGTCGCGCGTCATCCAGTTTGCCACTGAACTGGCGTGCAAACGCCAGCTTTCTGGAAAAGAATTGACCGCGTTCGCGCAGCGCATGGTTGAGTCCGACGACCCGGCAGAAGTCGAAAAATTGAAATCTGCCCTGACGCGTGGCTTTTACGGCAATTAGCCATGCCTCGCATCCGGCCAAGGCGAATTCATCAAAACCTTTTTACAGCCGGGACAAGCTGCCTTGGGCGAAGAATTGCCTTAAATGGCTCTTCCAGTGCGGTCGCCGCGGTGGCATATTGATTTGGCGGGCTAAACTTGACTAATCGGCGCGAAATAATTATTGTTCCGGGCTCTCTGGCTGGTGGCCGTAGCTCAATGGTAGAGCCCCAGATTGTGGTTCTGGACGTTGCGGGTTCGAGTCCCGTCGACCACCCCAGCCTTCGCTCGTAGCGCAGCGGAGAGCGAAGGCTGCCGCGCCGAAGTGAAACGTAGGCGGGCCGGGTTGGCGTTCGCTTTCGAGCTACGGCTCGGCAAGCCAGCGTTATGTTGAGCGGAAGTTTTTAGT
>Ga0181520_10001931_pt1 | contig 40560 bp, 34 predicted proteins | sample PEATcosm2014_Bin_29_FD_132451 | JGI IMG/M metagenome (GOLD analysis project Ga0181520, IMG submission 132451) | Peatland microbial communities from MTU Mesocosm Facility, Houghton, MI, USA - PEATcosm2014_Bin02_30_metaG | ecosystem: Environmental > Terrestrial > Soil > Wetlands > Peat | place... | reverse complement strand
GCTGCTGCCCACGGCCGTGATCGTCGACGAATCGCCGCACAGCACCGAAGCCGGGCTGGCCGAAACCGTCAACGACGGCCCACGCATCGGAGGCCGGTTGACGCTGAAGGTTGTCTGGCAGGTGGCGGACAGCTGGTGCGCGCCTCTGCCGTTTTCCGAAGCCGTGGCACCCACCGTGTAGGTGCCTGGGGCCAGCCCGGTGGTATCAATCTGGGTGGAAGCGGTGCTGCCGGAGACTTTTACTCCAGTGCCGGACCAGTTGTAGGAAATCGTGTGTTTGGAATCGAATCCCGAGGCACTGGCCGTCGCGGTCACAGGCTCGCCGGCATTCACGGCGGTTGGCTGCACCGAGCAAGACGCGCTGGCGGAGACGACTTGCGCCGCGCCAATCGCGCCAAATTGCCAAACCAAGCCAGTACTAAGCCGCACCCCACTCACGGTGGGCTGTAGAATAGGCCCGTATTCATGCTGCGCGTATTCCCAGTCCGCCTGGAAAAGCCGCAGGCTCACGTGGTGTACCAAGGCCACGTCCACGCCGCCACCGGCGATGACGCCGTAGTTGTTGTCATTACCGAACGGGGAGGGCAGGTCCATCCGGTGGTTGCCGGCCAGAGCGTGCACGAACGGAGTCACACGTCCCATTGGGAAGCGGACAGTCGGACCAGCTGTAATCGTGTAAATCTGCGGGCAGCAGCAACCACGATGGTTGCCCCAATCAACTCCAAAGCCGATGTTCCGATTGAAGAAGTATGTCCCGCTCACCGTATAGCCCGCGGAGATGTTTTCCTGGGCGTTGGGAACGTAGGTGCTGTAACCGGGATGCAGCCAGGAATACCCGGTGAAGACATCGAATCTTGATGGAGGACGTTCCTGCCCAAGTAGTGCTGACGCGAACATCGCGACCGCAAGGAGTGCCAAGAAACTACGCGACTTCAAAACTCTTTGGAGTGACATATGCATTCCCTCTATCCTGCTTCCATACCACTACCTGTCCGGCCCCGGATCTCGCCCGGGGCCGGTCCCTTGTTTACGGCGCTGTCGCTGGCCTGGTAACCGTGCTGTCGTCGAGCGTGACCGCGCCGATCTGCGTCAGCGCTCTGCCGTTCAGCACGGCCCCAGTGTCCAGGGTGATGGACGCAGAAGCCAGGATGGTCCCCTCCGTGACGGTTGTCGTCCCCAGAGTCGCCGAGCTGCCGACTTGCCAGAAGATGTTGGCGGCGTTGGCGCCGCCCGCCAAGATCACCTTGCGCCCACTCAACACGGTAAGTGTGGAGGACGGCATCTGGAAGATGAAGACAGCATTCGGATCCCCTTGGGCATCCAGCGTGAGATCCGACGACGTGATCGCAAAGGAGGAAATACCCGATCTGTAGAGGCCAGGAGCAAGGGTCAGCCCGCCAAGCTCTCCGGTAGCGATAATGACGACGTTCAAGGTTCGTCCAGCCGCGTCGTTGTAAGCCGTGGTCAGGTCCAGCTTGGCTTGGGCTGCGATGGAATCGTCAATGTACTGCGTCCCGTTGAGGATCCCCGGCGGGAATCCAGCGACCGCCGAGCCTGGGCTGAGCCCAAGGTCACCAGTGACCTCAGAAGGCCCGGTATTCGTCACTGTCGAGCCGGCCAGAACTACGAACAGAGCTGCCGATCCTAGATTCACCGTTGGCGGACCGAGTACCACAGTTGCAGCCGTTGTAAAGCTGAACACATAGTTGGCTGCCATCGGAGTTTCCTCCACATCTCTGACGCCGGTGGTAACGGTGCATGTGTAGAGCGTGTCCGGTTGCAGATTGGCGGTTGGATTAAACGATGCAATATCATCCAGTGCGTCGTAGGTGACCAGGCCTGTTACCGCGGTTGTTCCAGGCCCGGTTAGCAGGACGTTCGCCGTGGTGATGGTCAGAGGATCCATCGCCTTGCTGAAAGTTACATCCACCGTTTTGTTGAGCGCCACACCCGTCGCGTGATTCAGTGGGCTGGTCAAGATCACCGTGGGCGGTGTGTCAACTACTCCGGGGCCGGTGGTGAAGGGGCAACTGAAGGGCTTGGCCAGCGCATTGCCAGCAAGGTCTTCGGCTCCCGTGGTCACCGTGAGCGTATACGAGGTGTTATCCGCCAAGTTGCTGGCCGGGGTAAAGGTGGCGGTGTTCCCGGTTCCAGCGTATGCAACGGTTCCGGGCAGGTCCGTGGTTAGAGATACCGTGGGAGCCAAGGTAAAGGTACTGGTGTTGATGGTCAGAGGATCCATCGGCTCGCTGAAGACCGCCTGTACGGTTGTATTCAACGCCACGTCCGTCGCGTTGCAGGTCGGGATGGTGGAAATCACCGTGGGCGGGGTTTTGTTCACGGCTGTAGCCGTTGTGAAACTGCACGTGAAATTGCTAGCCATCGGATCGCCGGCCAGGTCCTTGACGCCCGTTGTCACCGTGACAGTGATGAGAGTGCTTGTCGGGAGTGTGGCGCCTGGAGTAATGGTTGCAATGTTGCTTGCCGCGGCGTATGTAACAGCTCCAGCGATCGGGGTTGTGCCAGGTCCAGTAAGGAAAAGGTTGGCTGCGATGATGGTGGCCGGATCCATCGCCTCACTGAAGGTTACGGCAACTTTCTGATTGATCGGCACACCTGTAGCACTGCACGCCGGTGCCAGGGTCGTAACCGTGGGCGGACCGGTTGTCGCTGCGGTCGTGAAACCGCACGTGAAGGGAACGACCGGCGCACCGAGCGCCGACGTTGCCGGGGCGCCTATGGTGATCGTGATAATGGTGTTCGCCGGCAAAGGATTCACTGGCGTGAACTGTGCGGAATCGCTTGCTGCAATATAGGCGACAGCTCCAGGGATGGCAGTGGCGCCGGGTCCTGCAACCGTGAATGACGTGCTGTTAATGGTGCTTGCGGCCATCGCCGCGCTAAAGGCGACGGTGATTTGCTTGAGCCCAACCGGCACAGCTGCCACACCGCATCCGGGAGATGTGGACACCACGGTGGGTGCCGGGGGCGGAGCCGTGGTAAAGCCGCATGTGAAGTTGGCGGCTATCGGCGTACCGCTAGCGGACTTTGCCGCCGTGCTGACGGTGACCGTAATAAGAGTGTTATAAGGTAAGGCGCCTGCCGGTGTGAACTGCGCAGTATCGCTTGCTGCCGTATAGGCAACTGCTCCCGCGATGGCCGTGGTACCCGGGCCTGCCACCGTGAATGACGTGCCGTTGATGGTGCTTGGGTCCATTGCCTCACTGAAGGTAACGGTGATCGGCGTGAAGTCGACGGACACACCTGTCACTCCGCACTTGGGAGTTGTGGCAGTCACGGTTGGAGCCGGACCGAGTGCGGTCGTAAAGCTACAGGTACTGCCAGTGGCACTGACCCCAACAGAGCTTCTTGCCGCCGAAGTGATGGTAATAAGAAATGTCGTATTGAATGCGAGGTTGCTGGCGGGTGTAAAGGTCGCAACGTAGTTTGCAGCATTGTAGGCGACTGTTCCCGGGACCGCCGTGGTGCCCGGCCCGGTCACCATGAAGCTTGTCCCGTTGATGGAAGCAGGGTCCATCGCCTCGCTGAAGGCTGCCGTGACTGTGCTGTTCACCGCCACGCCCGTGGCGCCGCACAGAGGTATAGAGGCAGTCGGTTGACTCACTTTGCAGCTTGTGCAATCTGAGCACGCAGCCATGAAAAGCAGGAATGGCACAATTGCGAACAAGCACAACCACTTCGTGATCACTCTATATTTGCACATGGCTTTCATCCTCGAGGCATTCTCTGCCCACGTCCGCACGAGTGTAGCGACGAGAATTTAAGGAAAATGTTCAATTTTGCTCATTCTGGAATTTTTTTATGCCCGCCTTGCTCGCGTGGTAACGTTCGCGGGGTTCGCGAGACCTCGCCGGTTCCTCAGCTTCCTGGTAAATGCCTGAAATGGAATCCCTCCCAATCCTTTCCTGAAGTGGATTAGAGAAACTTTCAAGGCGTCCGTGGGATCGAGCATCTGCACGGAAACGTTGTAACGTTACGGTGCTATCAAAATCGCATGGGGACGGATCGCCACCGGGAACCGCCGGTCGAATCGTCCTGCTAATTCACCTGGTGCAGTAAGTTCGTAAATCAAATATTTCAGCACCGAGGTTTTCGATGCTCTCGAAATGTCTCAACCCGTGCTGCTCCGCAACTTTTCAATACCTGCGGCAGGGACGGTTGTTCAGGATTGACTACACGGAAGCAGACAGAAAAAGCGCACGTTCCGGCCAGCAAATTGTTGACTCCCAGCGCGGCAACGCCCGCCCCAGCGAACACTTTTGGCTTTGCGAGAAATGCGCGGCAACCATGACCATCGCCGTCAGCGGCGCCGGCGAAGTGCACCTGGTTCCGTTTGAAGTTTCGGCCGGGCAACCCTCCGCGGGGTCAGCAACCGAGGCGAACGGATCGCGCCAGCAAGCAGCACGCTGCCTGCCACTGCATCTTGCCTGTGATGAATGATCCGCGCCGGCGAGTGCCGCCCGGATTTTCCTAAGCGGAAGGTTTGCTTTCTATCAGCACGGTTCCCGGAGTAGCGGCGAGGAACTGGAACGTGGGACGATTGTAGCGGCCGGTCATGCTGTGGATGCGAATCGCAAACAGTTCGTAGAGCATCTTTACGCCGTCGACAATGGGGTTGATCTTGGAGCGGTCATCATTGGCCCACTCCACGGCGACCTCGGTCACCTTCAGGCCAAACTTGCGGGCGATGAAGAGCAATTCGGGATCGAAACCCCAGCCTTCAATCTGCTGGCGGGTGAACATGACCTCGGCAGCGCGGCGGGTACAGGCCTTAAAGCCGCACTGGGTATCTTTATAGGGCAAGCCCAAAATCAGGCGCAGCAGCAGGTTGTAGGCCCGTCCCACGAACTGGCGGAGCAATGACTGGCGTTGCGTTTGCGACTCCGCCAGCAGCCAGCGCGAGCCGAAAGCAACGTCTGCACCCTGTTCGATGGCGGCGAGGAGTTTGATGGATTCCTGGATGGGCGAGGAAAAATCGACATCGCTGAATAACAGGATATCGCCGCTCGCATTCAACATTCCGTTGCGCACGCTGTAACCCTTGCCGCGATTGCCGGGATTTTCCAGCAGGCGCAGCTCCGGGGCATCGCGCATGAAGCTCCTGACGATGCCAGCCGTGTCATCACGGGAGCCGTCGTTGACCACGATGATCTCGACGTTCCAGTGTTGTTCGCGCACGAAGACCAGCGCCTTTTCCAGGCTGGGAGCAATGCGCGAGCCTTCGTTAAAGGCTGGCAGAATGATGGAATAAAGCAAGGACATGGGACGTATCAATAGAATCCATTGTAATGCAGTTCTCAACCGGGGCCCAGACAAAACAGCGTACTTGAGTTGCACCCAGTCACCGGGACGCAGGGTAAGCAACCGGCTGGGCCACTTGCCATGAGAAACACGGCATCGCCAGAATGGTTGTGGGAAGACGAAAGACAGTTGCGCAAAAAGTAAAGCAGCGCTAGGCTCCAGTGGTCATGTTACCCCGACAATTACACTCGCTTTTGTTTGTCCTGCTCCTGCTTACGCCGGCGGTCGCCAAGGGTCCAAAGGTGCATGTAGTCAACTTTGGAAAGACCATGGCGGTGAAACTCTACCTCGGTCCGGATGAGGACAATACCGCTCCAATCAAGGTGCGCGCGCTGTATGTGGATGAGAAGCTGAAGGAGTTTGTCACCGGGACCATGCACGAGGTGACCGACCGTTTGTTCGTGGTGCGGCGCGCTTACAAGCTGAACAACAATCTTCCTCAAGATGAGAGCAAGGCTCCGAGCTGGGTTTGGGAACGGGGCGGATGGCTGATGGTGGATCGGCTTACCGGACGGGTTTCGCAGCTTGCACTGGCTGAGTTCGATCCGTTCTACTCGGACGCAAGCTGGTTCCGGGATTACGTGGCGTACTGCGGGGTAAGCGACAACGGTGAGAAGCTGAGCGCAATCGTCATGCAACTGGGACGCAAGAAACCGGTATTGAAAAAAGAGATTGGAGACGCCAGCCAAGGCGATACGCCGGATTCGGAGTGCGACGCGCCGGGCTGGGAAAAGAAGCCGACGCGAGTCACATTTCTGCCAAAACACGGCGAAAAACGAGCTTTTTCGATCTTCGGTCACAGCTGGGACGCCGCCCCGGGGTCCGACGAGGAGTAGCGGCTGGGAAGGCAACGATATCCTGAAAGGTTAATGGTTGGAAGACGAGAAATTACTATTTGCGCAATGGTTTGGCAAGGTCGCAAACCATTGGCGAGACGGTAACGAGATGGTTGTCAAAAGATTACTGCATAGTACAATCGGGCCGCGAGGGCCCGATTTGCTTTGGAGCAGAGGCGGATTGGCAACCAGACTGGCCTCCCTCGGCTGCTTCCGAGGAGCGAGGCAGCCGAGGGAGGCGATTTGATTACTGCATCTGGCCCTGCGGCGCGGGTGCTGGGGCTGAGTTGGGCGCAGGCGGCGGCACTGGCGCGCCAGCAGGCGGCGGTGGCGCAGGCGCGTTGGCAGGCGGCGGCGGTGGCTGCGGACTGGGCGTGCCGGGCTGGCCGAATTCGATCTTCAGGCTGCGATTGGCGATGACATAAACGCGTTGCTTCTGTACGTCCGTCCCGATGCGCTGCTCGAAGTTGTAGGTGCCTGGGACAAGGTAGAAGCGTTTGAGGTCATGGGCCCGTCCGGCCAGTGCGCCATTGATGTAGATCTGCGCATTGGAGTCGGGACTCTTGACGTGCACTTCACCGAGCGGGCGTCCGCCGTAGTAGGCGTAAGGGTATCCATAGGGATATCCATAGGGGCCGTAGTAATAGCCGCCGTAGGGATAGACGGGCCCGTAAAAACCGACGCCGAAGCCGATACGTTGAGCCACGGCCGAGGCCGGAAGTATCAACATCAGGGACGCGGCAAGCGCGAAGAAGAGAACGATCCGTGAAACTCGAAGCTGCGACATAATACCTCTCCTCTGAAAGCCGGTGCATGGATTGCCCTGAACGCGGGCGGAAGTTCCATTACTTCCCGCGCCGCGGCGTGAGCGAAGGCCACGCGCCGTTCCGGTTGCCCGGAAGTCTCGGTTGGATAAACCCGGCCGGGGTTGGGTAGTTGCGCGGGCGGTGGAAGATTCAGCCGATGCGGCGGCCGTCGGAGAGAGCTTCGCTGAGAGCGAGGTCGAGAACCCGGCCGAGGTCCGAGGCGCGGCTGGTGTATTCGGTCTCCAGGCCTGCGTGCTTGCGCTTAAGCTGGTAGTACTCGTCGGCGATGTTAAGGGCGGCTAGGACGGCGACGTGGAGGGAATCCACGGTGCTGGTGTGCTGGGCCACGGCGCGCATCTTGGCATCGACAAGTTCGGCGAGGCGCTGGATGTAGGCCGGATCGGAACCGCACAGATGATAACTTTCGTCGTAAATCTCGACGCGGACACTGTCGTTATCTTCCGCCACTTTTTTCTCGCTTTCGTCGGCGCGGGTTAACCTCGACCGCTGGTTGCAGGTGCTTCTGAAACAGGGACTTCAATGCCGTAATGGGCCAACATCGATCACTGGCCGAGGTGCCTCCCAAACAGGACGAAAGACTTGAGCTGCGCTGGGGTCCTTCGCTGCGCTCAGGATGACACCGCTACGAACAACGCCAAGAGCAAAAACAAAAGCAAATCACGACCAAAGGCGGAGCACATGCAAATGGGCCGCACTCTCGTTTCCACATCTGCTGAAAGCGGCAGATGTGGGGCAACCGCACCCTACACCGGCGGGAGCCTATGGTTCGAGGATCGCGTCTACATCGCCGAGGAGCTTTTCGACGCGGGCGCGCACCTCATTGCGCTCCTGGTGCAGAGCTTGAAGTTGCTGGCGAAGAGCTTCGGTCTCGGCGGTCTGAGCATCCAAGGCTTCGCGCATGGTTACAAGTTCCAGCTCGGCAGCGGCCTTTTGCGCGCGGGCAGCCTTGAGCAGTTCGATGGTGCGGTAAATTTTTTCCTCGAGCGATTGGAAATCGCTGGCGGCGCCTTCAAAAGCGAGCTGGCCTTCGGCCATGGAAGCCATGAATACCCTCGAAATCGTTTCGAACCTGGAAAGCTCGAACTTGGGGGCAGTATAACGCAGAAGGGGTTGTGGAATCAGCGGCGAATGTGGAGAACCGCCGTGCAGGCGTTACCATGCGGGCATCCGCCCGGCTGGGTGACAGGCAAAAATTAGCAAGCGGGGAAGATTGCGGCTTGCGATTTGCAACCCGCGGGACCGGGAAAGTTCTAAGATGATTGGTGCGAGCCACTGGCTGAGGAGGCAACGACCATGAAACTGCGATTCGCGCTGCTACTCACGTTGGCGCTTGCGCTGCCAGGCTATGCGCTGGCGCAGGACAAAACAGACAAGACGGCTGCGCCCGCCGACAGCGGCGGAGCGGCGGCCGATAAGCCAAGCCCGGCCGACAAGGCGGACAAAGGCGAATTTGATTTTCCGCACGACGGCAAGACCGACGACGTAAATGCGATTGGAAACCGCAACGTGGGCTGCACCAAAGGGCTGGGCAACTGGTATTCGCTGGAGAGCCAGGTGCGGCTGGGCAAATCCTACGCCATGCAGGTGGAACATAGCGCCAAGGTGATTGACGATCCGGTGGTCAGCGAATACATCAACCGGATTGCGCAAAACATTGTGCGCAACTCGGATGCGAAGGTTCCGTTCACGGTGAAGGTGCTGGACGACGACTCGGTGAACGCCTTTGCCCTGCCGGGCGGCTACTTCTACGTGCAGAGCGGATTGATTATGGCAGCCGACAGCGAGGCGGAGCTGGCCGGGGTGATGGCGCACGAGATTGCACACGTGGCGGCCTGCCACGCGGCGCGTCAGCAGACGCGCGGCAACCTGGCGCAGATTGCCACGATTCCGCTGATCTTTGTGGGCGGCGGGCTGGGATACGGCATCTATGAGGCCGCGGGAATCGGGGTTCCGCTGACGTTTATGAAATTCCAGCGCAACTTTGAGGCGCAGGCCGATTACCTGGGCGTGCAGTATCTGTACGCCAGCGGATACGATCCGCAGGCGTTTCCGCAGTTTTTCGAAAAAATCCAGGCGCTGGAAAAAAAGAAGCCGGGATTCGTGGCAAAAGCCTTTGAGACGCATCCGCCGACTCCGGCGCGCATGGAGCACACCCAACATGAGATTGCCACGATCCTGCCAGCCAAGCCGCAGTACGTGGAAGATACCTCGGAGTTCCAGGACGTGAAGGCGCGGCTGGCGGCGCTGGAAAATCGGCGCAAGGTGGACCAGGGCAAGGACAAGGGACCGAGCTTGAGGAGAGCTTCGAACACCCAAGGCGACGGCACCAATACGGACGGCTCGACGAGCAGCACCGACGACCGGCCTACCCTGAAACGGCGGCAGGATCAGTAGAGAAAAGCCGCGAAGACTACAACAAACACCCCTCGACGAGGGGTGTTTGTGTTGGCGCCGGCGGTGGTCCCGGTTACTTGGCTGCGAGCTTGGCGAAAGCCTCGGGGAACTGGGCGGCAAGAGTGCCGTACATTTTGCCCAGCCAGGCATTCATGTCCGACCACTTGAGGCCGCTCGTCAATCCACCATCGACGACAATGGCCTGCCCGGTGACGTAGCTGGAATCTTCACTGGCAAGCCAGAGGGCGACATCGGCAATCTCGCCGGTGGCTGCAGGGCGGCCGAGGGGATTGTGTCCGAGATGGGCGGCGATGGTGGCCAGAGACTGCTCCACCTCGGACTCGGTGAGCGGGATGCCGCGAACGAAGATGGGAGTGGCGATGTTGGCGGGACAGATGCAATTGACGCGGATGCCGCTCTCGCCCAGTTCCAGGGCGGTGGAGCGGGTGAGGCCGATGACGCCGGCCTTGGCGGCCGAGTAGCAGTGGCTGGCATAGCCGCCGCCGATGCCGGCGACGCTGGCAGTGTTGACGATGACGCCGGACTTCTGCGGCACCATGACGGCGGCAGCGTGCTTGATGCCGAGGAAAGTTCCGCGCAACAGGACGCCGATCTGGAGATCGAACTCCTCGATGGGCGTTTCGGCGATGGGCTTGGAGCCGCAGCCGAAGCCGGCGTTGTTGTAAAAGATATCGAGGCGGCCAAAGTGCTTGACGGCGGTCTGGACGAGCTGGTGCATGTCGGCTTCGCAGGTGACGTCGGTTTTTTGGAAGATGGCTTTGGCGCCGAGTGAGCTGGCTAAGTCCTGCCCCTTTTGTACCTGCAGATCGGCGATGACGACGCTGGCCCCGGCGGCGGCGAACTTGTGCACGGCAGATTCGCCGATGCCGCTGGCGCCGCCGGTGATGATTGCGATTTTACCTTCGAACTTAGACATATAAGTGCCTCCGGAGCAAAATTGTATGCTTCGCGCCGGGCAAAGCAAAAGGACATTCAGCGACGGCGGAAAGGTTCACTTCCCTGGCTACAAGCCGGCTTCGATGCGGGAGCGGGGATCGAGGTAGTCGCGCATGGCGTCGCCTACAAAGTTGAAGGCGAGCACGGCGAGCATGACGGCGGCGGCGGGAAACAGGATGACGTGCGGGGAATCGAACAGATGGGAGCGGCCATCGTTGAGCATGGCTCCCCAGCTTGGAACGGGCGGCGGGACGCCGAGCCCGAGAAAGCTCATAGTGCCTTCGGCCAGGATGGCCCCGGCCATGCCGATGGCGGCCTGCACGATGACCGGCTGCATGATGTTGGGCAGGATGTGGCGGGTGAGGATGCGCCAGTCGGTGGCGCCCAGGGCGCGGGCAGCTTCGACATATTCGCGCTCGCGCGCGGCGAGCACCTGGGCGCGGATGAGGCGAGCATACCCGACCCAGCCGCCGATGACGAGGGCGAGGATCAGGTTCCATAGCCCGGGGCCGAGAAACGCGACAAAAGCGATGGCCAGCAGGATGCCGGGAAACGAGAGAAACGCGTTCATCACGATGACGTTGATGAAACGGTCGAGGCGGCCACCGTAGTATCCGGCGAGCGAGCCGACCAGGACGCCAAGCAGGAGCGAGCCGGCGACGACCGAGGTGCCAACCATCATGGAGATGCGCGCGCCGTAAAGGATGCGGGAGAAAATGTCGCGGCCCAACTCGTCGGTGCCGAACAGGTGCGCGGCGGAGGGCGGCTGCAGGCGCGCGGCGAGGTCGATGAAGGCGGGATCGCGCGGCGCGACGACCGGTCCGAAGAAGGCGCAGAGGACGAAGAGAACGATGAGCGCGGAGCCGATGAGCGCCAGCGGATTGCGGCGGAGAACGTTCGCGAGTTTGGCGATTTCCGGGTGCATGCGGCTCCTACGGGCGTGGCGTCATGGGCGAATGCGCGGATTGAGCGCGACGTAGACAAGGTCGGTGAAGAAGTTGACGGCGACGTAGGTGAGGCCGATGCAGAGAAGGCATCCCTGGACGAGGGCGTAGTCGCGATTGCTGATGGCGCTGATGGTGAGGCGCCCGATGCCAGGCCAGGCGAAGATGGTTTCGGTGACGATGGCTCCGGCCAGGAGCGCGCCGAATTGCAATCCGATGACGGTGACGACCGGGATGAGGGCGTTGCGCAAGGCATGGCGATAGACGACGGCGCGCTCGCTGAGTCCCTTGGCGCGGGCGGTGCGGATGTAATCCTGGCCGAGCTCTTCCAACATGCTGGTGCGCACCATGCGGGTGAGAATGGCGGCCAGCGACGCTCCCATGGTGACGGCGGGCAGGACAAGATTGCGCCAGCTTCCCGCGCCGGAGACGGGCAGCCAGTCCAGCCGTATGGCGAACAGAAGCACGAGGATGGGTCCGAGAGCGAAGTTTGGGAACGAGAGGCCAAGCAGGGTGACGAAGCTGAGGGCGCGGTCCTCCAGATGATTGCGGCGCGTGGCCGAGCGGACACCGGCGGGAATGGAGAGCAGGATGGCGACCGATAGCGCGGAAAGAGTGAGCGCGAGAGTGGCCGGATAAGCTTGGGCGACCAGCGCCTTGACGGGCTTGTTGAGACGCAGCGAGCGTCCGAGATCGCCATGGAGAACGCCCGTCCAGTAGTGGACGTACTGGGTGGACAGAGGAAGATCGAGGCCGTAGGCGTGGCGCACGGCCTGGACATCGGCTCCGGCGGCGCCTTCCCCAAGCATGGCTTGGATGGGGTCTCCGGGAACCAGGTGGATGAGCAGAAACACCACGCTGACCACCAGCCAGACGACGGGCAGCATGTAGGCGAGACGCGTGCAGAAGTAGCGGATCATGCCGCCGGCTTTCCGCTTGGGCCAGCGTGGAGGGACTCGGGGATCAGGTCCACTTTGACGGTTCCGACGCGGCGGCCTTCCATCTCCAGCACGGTGTAGCGGCGCTGCTGGTAGAGGAACGAGTCGCCGGACTTGGGGATGCGCTGCAATTTTGCGACGACGAAGCCGGCAAGGGTTTCAAAGCCGTCGTCGCGCGGCAGGCGCAGGTTGTGCTGGGTTTCGAGATCGCGGATGTTGAGCGCGGCGTCGAGCACGAGCGCGGCGGGATTGCCGTGGTGGGTGCGGGCCACGACATCAAACTCATCTTCGATCTCGCCGACGAGTTGCTCGAGAACATCTTCGACCGTGACGACCCCGGCGGTGGAACCGAACTCATCGACCACCACGGCGAGATGACGGCGGCGGTTCTTGAATTCGGCGAGCAGATCGGGCAGCGGCTTGGTTTCAGGAACCACGAGAACATCGTGCATGATGTGGCGAACGGCGAGGGTTGGCCGCGTGGGCAGCGCCTCAGAGGAAGACTGCGAACGCTTGAGACGGGATTGCATCCAGCGCATGAGGTCCTTGGAATAGAGCACGCCGATGATGGCCTCGGGACCGCGGGCGGCATCGTAGATGGGGATGCGGGAGTGCTGCTCTTCGACGACCTTGGCGATGGCTTCCTCCATCGGCATGTCGCCGGGAAGGGAAAAAATGTCGGGACGGGGCACCATGATCTCGCGCACGGTAATGGTGTCAAGGTCGAGCGCATGGTGGAGCAGTTCCTGCTGCAAGGCGCTGATGAGGCCGTAACGATGCGCGGCGGTGACGCTGAGCTTGAGCTCCTCGGGAGTATGCACGCCGGACTCGCGAATATGGTTCCAGCCGAAGCAGCGCAGAACCCAGCGCGAAGAGGCGGCCATGGTTCGGGTGACGGGCGAGAAAATGGTGATGAAGACATCGAGCGGAGCAGCCACGGCGAGAGCGACCTGCTCGGTTTTCTGCAAGGCGATGGACTTGGGAACCACCTCGCCGAGAATGACGTGCAGATAGGTGATGGTGGTAAAGGCAAGGACGGTGGCAAAGGCGTGCGCGAAGAACGCGGCATGGGGCAGCCGCGCCAGGGGAACTTGCAGCAGGCGGGCCAGGGACGCTTCGCCAATCCAGCCGAGAGCCAGGCTGGCCATGGTAACGCCGATCTGAATTCCGTTGAGAACTTCGTCGAGCTTGTTGTGCAGCTTGCGGATGGTGCGCGCGCCGATGCGTCCTTCGTCGATGAGCTGCTGCAGGCGCGTGTCGCGAATGCTGACCAGGGCGTATTCGCCGGCGGCGAAGAAAGCATTGGCCGCTACCAGCAGGACCACGACGATGATCCGCATGAGGACGAAGGTGAACAAAAGTCGATGGCTCCTGAAAAAGGCCGTGGTAATGGATTTTAGCAGGGGCAGGATTCAAGGTTTCAAAGTTTCAAGGTTTCGGGGTTTCACGGTGAAGGGCAAGAGCAACGGCAAGGGCGCGGAATGGGGCGCGGCGCGAAGGTGGAGCGTCCGGGATTGCGGCGGAGGGAAATTTGGTGGAACCGGGCCGAGGTGCGGCGCGTACATGAGAGGGAGCGCAGCCAGTGTGTGTGAGTCAATCTCCAGGCGTGCGGGAGGCATTGTGGCGAACGGAAACGGCAAGCGGCGGCGCAAGGTGATTTGGATTGCGGCCATCGCGCTGGTGATATTTTTGCTGGCGGCGGGCGGGTTGATGGCGGCGCGCAGCAGCGGGACCAAGATCGATTCAACCAAGCTGGCCAAGGTGGAGCGCGGCGATCTGGTGAAAAGCGTGGTGGCGACCGGTAAAGTGGAGCCGATTACGAAGGTTGAGATCAAGAGCAAGGCCAGCGGCATTGTGAAAAAGCTCTGCGTTGAGGCGGGCGACCGGGTGAAAGCCGGACAGGTGCTGGCCGAGTTGGACCGGGTGGAGATGGAGGCGCAGGTGCGCCAATCCGAGGCGCAACTGCAATCCGCAGAGGCGACGTGGCAGTCGGCGGTGGCCGATCTGGCGCGCTCCAAGGTGGACGCCGAGGGTGTGGACGTGCCGATGATGAAGCGCGCCTGGCAGCGCGCGGACGGCATGGCGCGGCAGGGAGTGGTCTCCCGCGCGACCCTGGACGAGGCGGAAAAGAATTACGTGCTGGCGACCAACCGGCAGCAGGTGGCACAGGCACAGGTGGTGGTGAACACGGCCAAGATGGCACAGGCGAAGGCCGATGTGAAACGGGCCGAAGCGACCCTGCTGCAACTCCGCGAACAGTTGAGCTATACCACGATCGTGGCTCCGATCGATGGCATTGTGCTGTCACGCGACGTAGAGGTTGGCGACGCGGTGAGCTCGATCCTGGTGATGGGCTCGGCCTCGACCCTGGTGATGACCCTTGGCGATACGCGCGAAGTGTATGTGAAGGGCAAGGTGGACGAGAGCGATATCGGAAAAGTGTACCTCGGACAGCCGGCGCGGATTCGGGTGGAGTCGTTCAAGGACAAGACGTTCTTCGGGAAGGTGACCAGGATCTCGCCGATGGGAGTGGAGAAGGATAACGTGACCACGTTCGAGGTGCGGGTCTCGATCAATAATCCCGGGGGCGAGCTGAAGGCGATGATGACGGCGAACGCGGAGATGATTCTGGAAGAGCACAAGAACGTGCTGAACGTGCCGGAAAGTTCGCTGATCTACGATCAGAACAAGTCGGCCTCGGTGGAAATTCCCGAGCCGAAGAGCAAGGATGGGAAACGCAAGGTTGCGGTGCAGGCGGGGATCTCCAACGGCGCGAAGACGGAGATTCTGAGCGGGCTGACGGAGGGGCAGCAGGTGATACTGCAGTAGAAGGGCGAGGGTGCGAAGGTTTCAAAGTTTCAAAGTTTCAAAGTTTCAAGGTTTCAAGGTTAAGAGCAAAAGCAAAGGCAAGGGCAAGAGCGGATGCAGGGGTTGCAGGCGGCGTACAGCTTCTGCGTGGGTACTGCCAGGGCACCCGGCGTGGCGGCGACAGTTCATTCGTGACAGAATCATGCCAGCGAACGGTTGCCCGCGAAAACGGAGAAACCGGGGAGGCTGACTTGGCGGCGACGAACATTGTCACACTTACGACGGACTTCGGCAGCGCCGATCATTTTGTGGGCACGATGCGCGGCGTGATTCTTGGCGTGAACCCGGCGGCCCAGGTGATCGACTTGTGCAACGAGGTGACGCCGTTCGACGTTCTGGACGGGGCGCTGACCATTGCCCAGGCGTACCACTACTTTCCGGCCGATTCGATTCACCTGGTGGTGGTCGATCCGGGAGTCGGCTCGACTCGGAAAGCGCTGCTGGTGACCACCACGAGGCACATCTTTATTGCTCCGGACAACGGGGTGCTTTCCCTGGTGATGGACCGTGAGGAGCGGATCTCGGTGCGGCAGATCACCTCCGAACATTACTTTTTGCAGCCGGTGAGCCAGACCTTCCACGGGCGTGACATTTTTGCGCCTTGCGCGGGATGGCTGAGCCGGGGCGTGGAGGTGGAAAAGTTCGGCGAAGAGATTACCGACTACGTACGCTTCTCCCTGCCCAAGCCGAAGATGCTTTCCAAACATACCCTGACCGGCGCGGTGCTGAAGGTGGACCGGTTCGGCAACCTGATTACGAACCTGACTCCGGCCAATGCGCCCGCCGTGTTTGCGGCCAACGCGAAGGTCAAGATCACCGTGGGGCAGGAAGCGGTATCCGGGATTTGCCACTCCTACTCGGAAGGCAAACCCGGAGAGTTGTTCTGCCTGCTGAACAGCATGGGATTCCTGGAAATTACCAGCAATCGCGGGTCGGCGGCGCAGACGGCCAAGGCTGGGCGCGGAGCGGTGGTGCTGGTGGAGTTCTAGCCCCAGTCCTGGGTGGAGGGATTGCGGGGCTTGACCCGGGCGTAGTTGTCCATTTTCGCCGTCCACAACAGGAAGCGCCACATCTGGCGATACTCGTGCCAGAGGATGCCGCAGATTTGCGGGAGTCCGATCTTCTCCATCTTGAGGCCGGTGTAAGTTTCCAGACGCCACTTGATGTAGGGGCTGCGCCAGGGCGCGAGACGATGGCCGCGAGTCGCGTTCCAGAGAAAACGGACGATGTACCACATGGAGTTAGTATAAACCGCGTTCAAACGGGCGCGGGAGGAACATCGGTTGGTGGTTGGGAAGCTTGGAGCCGCGCGGGCCGCCGGGCTTACGGGATGTCGTACTTCTTCATCATGTGGCGGAAGCTGCGGTAGCTGAGTTTGAGCAACTCGGCGGCGCGGGTCTGGGTGCCGTTGGAGCGGCGCAGGGCCGATTGCAGCAGGCTCTTCTCGATGTCGGCAATGTAGCGCTCAAGGTCGATGCCGTCGCTGGGCAAAACAACGCCGAGGGCTCCGGCGTTGGCCGTGGAGGTGGGCATCGCGCTCTGGCCGGCGTTGGGAAGCTCGACGTGGAGTTCCTCTTCGGTGGACATGGCGACGGCGCGCTCGATGGTGTTTTCAAGGACGCGGACGTTGCCGGGCCAGTCGTAACCCTTCATGGTCGTCAGGCTCTCAGGCGAGAGGCGGACGACGTTCTTGCTCATCTGCACGGCAAACTTCTTGAGGAAGTGGTTGGCGAGAAGAATCACGTCATCGCCGCGGTCGCGCAACGGCGGCACTTCGACGGGGATGACGCTGAGGCGGTAGTAAAGGTCTTCGCGGAACTGGCCCTCCTGGACCTGCTGCAGAAGATTTTTGTTGGTGGCGGCGATGACGCGGGTGTCGACCGGAGTTTCCTGGCCGCCGCCGACGGGCCGGATGCAGCGCTCCTGCAGGACGCGGAGAAGCTTGACCTGCATGGGGAGAGTGGTTTCGCCGATCTCGTCAAGGAAGATGGTGCCGCCGCTGGAGAGCTCGAACAGCCCGCGCTTGTTGCTGGTGGCTCCGGTGAAAGATCCCTTGACGTAGCCGAACAATTCGCTTTCCAGGAGCGTCTCCGGGAAGGCTCCGCAGTTGACGCTGACGAAGGGCTCGCCCGAGCGCGGCGAGCAGGTGTGGATGGCGCGGGCGACCAGTTCCTTGCCGGTGCCGCTCTCACCGCTGACGATGACCGTGCTGTTGGTGGTGGCGATGGTGCGGATGGTTTGCTTGAGGTGGCGCATGGGCTCGCTCTCGCCGATCAGGTTATCGAGCGAGTTGCGCTGGGCTGCGTCGCGCTTGAGAGCGGCGTTCTGCTGGCGGAGGTGGGTGCGATCCATGGCCAGGGCGACGGCGCTGAGGACGTCTTCGAGCAGCTTGGGGCCCTTGCGGATGTAGTAGAAAGCTCCGGCGTTGAGTGCTTCGATGGGAATCTCACTGTCATCGACGGCGGTGATGACGATGACCATGGTGTCTGGCGAAACGCGGCGCGAATACTGGAGGACGTCCATGCCGGTGACCTGGGGCATGCGCACGTCGGTGACGACAACGTCGTAGAGGGTGGAGTCAATTTTGCGGCAAGCCTGCTCGCCGGAGGTCACCGTTTCCACGCGGTGTCCCTGGTTCTGGAACGCGATCTGCAACATTTGGCAGATGGAGCGTTCGTCATCGCAAACCAGGATATAACCCATGATTACCTGCTTTCATTGCCACGGACGGGATCGTGGGTTGGGGAAAATTCTGCCGCCAGAGCGTCCGCAAGTTCGGCGGGAGCATCCGGTGCGGCCTGGGGAAAGAGCAAGGTGAATTCGGTTCCCTTGCCCGGCTCGGAGCGGACGGTAATGTGAGCCTCGTGCGCCTGCATGATGCGGTAGACGATGGCCAGACCGAGGCCGGTGCCGCCCTCGAAGCCGGACTGAAAGGGCTCGAATATTTTCTCGATGAGTTGCGGCGAGATGCCGGCGCCAGTGTCCTGGAAGCGGATGCGCCAGTGGGCTTCCAACAGGTCCAGGGTGACGGCCAGGGTACCGCCGTCGGGCATGGCGCGGATGGCGTTGCTGCAGAGATTCCAGAAAACCTGCTTGAGTTTGTCGCCATCGCCTTCCGCAATGGCCTCGGGGTGCGAGAAGGAGCGCTCGATTCGGATGCTGGCCTGGCGGTTTTCAAGCAGGGTCAGGGTGTCGGAAAGAAGCTGGCAGAGATCGACCTTGGTGTTTTGCGATTTGCGGTCGCGCGAGTAGGTGAGGAAGTCGCTGATAATGGCATTCAGGCGCTCGGATTCGCGGGTAACAATGCCGACCAGGGCGCGCTGATCGTCGGTAAGCGCGGCGATGCCGGAAAGCATTTTGACCGATCCGGCGATGGAGGAAAGTGGATTGCGAATCTCATGGGCGATGCCGGCGGCGAGGCGTCCGACGGCGGCCAGGCGATCGCGCAGACGGAGTTCGCGCTCCAGGCGGCGAATCTCCGTGAGGTCGGTAAAGGTGTAGATGTATCCGATGGTTGCGCCGCCCATGCCATGGAGCGCGCTGCAACCGACGCCGAAGAGTTTTTCAGCGCCGCTGGGAGTGCGCGCCCGCACCTCGGTGCGCACTGCGCTGGCCAGCGGGAGCCGGTCAAAGAAAAGCCGGTGCACATTGATTCCGGCGAAATCCTCCTGGGTGCGGCCCAGCAATCCCTGCGCGGCGGGATTGACCAGCTTGATGGCGCCGTCCAGATCGGTGGTGACAAGGCCGCTGGAAATGCTGTGCACGATGATCTCGTGCAGCACCTGGAGGTTCTCCAGTTCGTAGCTTTTGTCCTTCAACGCAACGTCGGCCAGGCGCATGCGGTGGACCAGCTTGTTGGCCAGGTAAGCGACGGCGAGGAAGGCGACGAGATTGATGAGGATGACGGCCTGCAACGACTTGAGGTCGGGCCGGTAGGTGGAGTAGGAGCGGATCAGGTCGAAATAGGAAAGCTCCAGGGTGCCACCGAGCAGGACAAACGACATGCCGGCGGTGAGGTAGGCCCAGGATTCCGACAGCATGGTGCTGGCGACAATGATGATGAGCGGGTAGAGAAAGTTGAACGAGGTATCGATTCCGCCGGTGACGTAGATGACGGCGGTGGCGAAAATCATGTCCGTCACCACCTGCAGCTTGGACTGCAACTGCAAATGCCCCTTGCGGTAGGTGAACATCAGCAGATGCACGGCGGCGACGGCATACCAGCCCAGCATGACGAGCACGAACAGACGCCGGTTGACGTTGGTGGTGGTCAGGGTGGTGATCGCCAGCTCGATGGCGAGCAGGATCGTGATGATGATCACGCGGACCTTGACCAGCCACTCCAGCCAGATTCGCTCGTAGGTTCCCGCAGCCATGCCCAATCCTCTCTCTATCCCGCGAGCTTGGAGATCATGGAGAACAGTGGCATGTAGAGTGAGATGACGATGCCGCCGACGGCAACGCCGAGGAAGCTGATAAGCATGGGCTCCATCAAGGCCAGCATGTCCTTGGTGGCGGCATCGACCTCATCCTCGTAAAAGTCGGCGATCTTTTGCAGCATGCTGTCCATGGCGCCGGTGGCTTCGCCAACGCCGATCATCTGGATGACCATGTTGGGAAAAACGCCGCTCTCGCGCAAAGGATCGACGATGGTCCGGCCTTCCTCGATAGACTTGCGCACCTGCATGAGGGCGCGCTCGAGGACGGCATTGCCGGAAGTCCGGGCGGTAATGGAAAGGCCGTCGAGAATGGGAACGCCGGAGGAGATCAGGGTTCCCAGGGTGCGGGTGAAGCGGGCGATGGCGATTTTGCGCAGCACCGGGCCGAAGACCGGCATATTGAGCAGGAATTTATCGGTGTAGTACAGGCCCTGGGGCGTTTTACGAATGTACTTGAGGCCGACGATCAGGACTCCAACGGCGAGGAAGATAAGCCACCAGAAGTTCTGGATGAAGGCAGAGAGATTGATTACAAACTGGGTGGAGGCAGGCAGGGCCACGCCAAGGCCAACAAACAGATTGGCAAAAATTGGAACCACGAACTTGAGCAGGGCGCCAACCACGAGCAGGGCGATGACAATGACGGAAACCGGATAAACGAGAGCGGACTTGATGGCGGCCCTCATCTTTACGGCCTTTTCGACGTACTGCGAAATGCGCTGCAGGATGGTGTCGAGAATGCCGCCGGTTTCGCCGGCTTCGATCATGTTGGTGGTGAGGTCGTCGAAAATCTTGGGGTAGAGGCGCAAGGCATTGGCGAGGGTTGCGCCCCCCTCGACGGAGGTGCGGACGCCGAGCAGGGATTTCTTGAAGTACTCGTTTTCCTGGTTGTTGCCGAGGATTTCCAGGCACTGCACAAGCGGCAGGCCGGCATCAATCATGACCGAGAACTGGCGGAAGAAAATGGCGGACTCTTTGGCCTTGACCGAGCCGCCGCCGAGTTTGAGATTGAAGCTGCGCCCGCCCTTTTCCTTGATTACGTTTGCCTGGATGCGCTCCCGCGCCAAGGCTGCGCGGAGCACCTGCTTGTTCTCGGCGGCGCGCTCGCCCTGGGATTTTTCGCCTGCTGCATTTTTGCCCTGCCACGTAAAGACCGGCATCGTAACCTCTCTGCTTGTCTGACTTCCAGATTACTTGCGCGCGCCGGCAGGGCTGGAAGCCTTGGTATTGGCCAACGCGCGGTTGATCATTTCCTGTAGTTCATCGGGGTTGGAGGAGCGCAGCAATGCGACCTCGAGGGTAATGGTCTTCTGTAGATAAAGGGTCATCAAGGACTGGTTGAAGGTCTGCATTCCATACTTGTCCTGGCCGGCCTGCATGGAGGAGTAGATCTGGTGGATCTTGTCTTCGCGGATCAGGTTGCGGATGGCCGGGTTGGGAATCAGCACCTCCATGGCCATGGCGCGTCCCGATCCGCCCGCCTTGGGCAGCAGGGACTGGCAGAGGATGCCCTCCAGCACCAGCGACAACTGGGCGCGGATCTGGGGCTGCTGATGCGAAGGGAATACGTCAATGATGCGGTTGATGGTGGAGGCGGCGGAGTTGGTGTGCAAGGTTCCGAAGGTGAGGTGACCGGTTTCGGCGATGCGCAAAGCAGACTCGATGGTTTCCAGGTCGCGCATTTCGCCAATGAGCACGACGTCTGGGTCCTCGCGCAGAGCGGCGCGCAGAGCGGCGGAAAAGCTCTTGGTGTCCTGGTGAATTTCGCGCTGATTGACCAGGCAGTTCTTGTGCGGATGCACGAACTCGATGGGGTCCTCGATGGTGATGATGTGCTCATGGCGGTCAATGTTGACCTTATCCAACATGGCGGCCAGGGTGGTGGACTTGCCCGAACCGGTGGGACCTGTGACCAGGATGAGGCCGCGCGGACGGTCACACAACTTGGACACCACGGGGGCGAGATTGAGCTGGGCGAAGCTTTTGATCTCAAAGGGAATGATGCGGAACACGGCGGCGACCGCTCCGCGCTGGTTGAAAATGTTGGCGCGGAAACGGGCCAGACCCTTGAGGCCGAAAGAAAAGTCGAGCTCGAAATCCTCCTCGAAGCGATGCTTCTGCGCATCGGTCATGACCGAGTAGGCCAGTTGCTTGGTGTCGGCCGGACCCAGAGGAGGCATGTCGAGCGGTTGCAGGTGTCCAAAGACCCGGACCTGCGGCGGCGAATTGGTGGTGATGTGAAGGTCGCTGCCACTGAGTTCGAGCAGCTTCTTCAACAGATCACTGAGTGTTACCGCCATTCCATCTCCTTGAATTTCCAGTCACAAATACGCCGGGAGCCGCTGCCGGCGGGGCTAAAGCACGGTCTCGCGAATGACCTCTTCCAGGGTCGTCTGGCCCAGGGTGATCTTGCAGAGTCCGCTGCGGCGCAGGGTTAGCATGCCATTCTCGATGGCTTTCTTTTTCAGTTCGAGGGATGAGGCGCCGACCAGGATCAACTCGCGCAGGCTGTCATCGACCTCCATGACTTCATATAACGCGGTACGGCCCTTGTATCCGGTGTTGTTGCACTTTTCGCAGCCCTGGCCCTTCATGACCTTGACGGTGCGGGCTTCCGCCTGGGTGAATCCGGCCTTGAGTAACACCGCGTTGGGAACATCGACCGGGTGGATGCAATTGGTGCAGATGCGGCGGATGAGCCGCTGGGCCACGATCATGTGGATGGAGGTTGCGACCAGGAAAGGCTCGATGCCCATGTTCATGAGTCGGGAAACGGTTTCCGGGGCGCCGTTGGTGTGCAGCGTGCTGAGTACAAGGTGTCCGGTGAGGGCGGCCTTGATGGCGATTTCGGCGGTTTCAAAGTCACGGATTTCGCCGACCAGGATGATGTTGGGATCCTGGCGCAGGAAGGAACGCAGGGCCGCGGCAAAGTTGAGACCGATCTGCTCCTTCATCTGCACCTGGTTGACACCGTGCAACTGGAACTCGACCGGGTCTTCGGCGGTCATGATGTTGGTGTCCGGCTTGTTGAGCAGCGAGATGGCCGAGTAGAGCGTATTGGTTTTGCCGGAGCCGGTGGGGCCGGTGACCAGCACCATTCCGTAAGGTTTAAGGATGGCCTTCTGGAATTTTGCCAGCGACTCGGGCTCGAAGCCGAGTTGGGTCATGTCCAGGCGGAGCTGATCTTTGTCGAGCAGGCGCATGACGATTTTTTCGCCCCACAGGGTGGGCAGGCTGCTGACGCGCCAGTCCAGCATGCGGCGGCGCCCATTGATCCGCAAGGCGACCATGATGCGTCCGTCCTGGGGCAGACGCTTTTCGCTGATATCGAGGCGGGCGAGAATCTTGATGCGGGAGATGATGGCGTCGCGCGCCTTGATTGGCGGCTTCATGAACTCTTCCAGGACACCATCAACACGGAAACGGACGCGGTATTCCTTTTCGTAGGGTTCGAGATGGACGTCGCTGGCCCGGGCCTGCACGGCTTCCCGCAGGATGGTGTTGACCAGTTTGATGATGGGCGCTTCTTCGGCGGCCGATTCCAGCTCGGCCAGCGTCGCCTCCTCCTCTTCGTCGATGGTCTCGGCATCGTCGGCGTCGCCTTCGTCGCCGAAGGCGGCCAACACCGAGTTCAAGTCCTCGGAGCCGGGATTGGAATTCGCTTCGGGGGCGTTGTAGGCGTACTCGATGGCCTCCAGGATGGCAGATTCGCTGCCCTTGAGCGGCTCGATGTCGTATCCGGTAATAAATTTCAAATCATCCAGGGCGCGGTAGTTGGCCGGATCGACCATGGCGACCTGGAGAGCCGTCCCAGTACGGCCCAAAATGAGGGCCTTGTACTTGCGCGCCACCTCGACGGAAACCGTTTTGACGATTTTCGGGTCGATCAGGTAGTTCGCAGGATCAAACGCCGCGGCTTGAGGACCTTTGGGTGGAGTCGGCAAAATCTCTCCTCACGAAGATGATTTCATTCGTATTCACTGCAGAGCCCGGCGGCGCCCACAACTCCGTGCCCTTGCTCGCCGCAAGCAGAGTCCGACGTTTGACGAACTCCGGCAATCGGCTCCCAAGACAAGACAGGCAAACGCCGTTGCACCGAAGCATTATTTGCAGATTAGCAGTTTGACATTATTTGTCAATCGCATGGGAAGCACCAAGGTAATCATAAGGGTACTAGAAGGATACGACGGTGGACAGGTTCATTCCGGTACACTGCCGGGATGCGGGAATCGGGTTTGGAAGCGAGCAAGATCCGGCGGCTTTTCCGGGAGTTGGAAGGCGCGATGGGGCCGCAACACTGGTGGCCGGCCGGTTCGCCGTTCGAAGTGGTCGTGGGCGCCTATCTGACCCAGAATACGGCCTGGACGAACGTGGAACGGGCGATGGGGAATCTGCGCGAGGCGGGACTGGTGTCGATCGCTGGAATTCGCCAAACGGCGCCCGGGGAACTGGAGCGGCTGCTGCGCCCGGCCGGGTACTTCCGGCAGAAGGCGGCGCGGTTGAAAAGCTTTGTGTTGCATCTGGATCGCAACCATGGAGGGTCACTGGAACGGATGTTCGCCCAGCCGACGGATGCGCTGCGCGAGGAGTTGCTGGGGCTGACTGGAATTGGCCCGGAAACGGCGGATTCGATCCTGCTGTATGCGGCAAACCGCGAGGTATTCGTGGTGGACAGCTATACCCGTCGCATCTTTGGACGCCACGGCCTGGCCAAGGTTGGAGCACCCTACGAGGAGATCCGGCTGGCGGTGCAGCAGGCGATGACCGGAGAGGGACCGGCCGGAAGCGCCAGCCCGCGTCCCAGGCAGGAGCAAGGTCAACGGCCCCAGCCAAACGCCGCCCGTGAACTGGCGCGAGGCGAAGATGGACCGCGGACGGTCGAGCCCCATCGGCCTTCGGCGGCTTCCACCATGGCGCGCAGTGAGCTTTCGCAACGCTACAATGAGTTCCACGCGCTGCTGGTGCAGACGGGGAAGCATTACTGCCTGAAGGGCGAGCCCCGCTGCCAGAGCTGTCCCCTGCGCGACCTGCTGGAAGGAAAACCCATTCCGCTTCGATAACCTGAGAGAGCCAGCCCGCAGTTTATATATGGAACCGGGTCCGCCGCGGTTTCTGCATCTGCCCGGCATTTTGCAAGCGGTAGGATTTTTGTGTCTTTTCTGCACTAGAATCGGGGTGGCATTCCATTGCGTACCCCAGGCCCAACTCGTACCCGCCGCCGCCTCATCTTGCTGGGAGCGGTGGTTGCGCTGCTGGTCTTCGCGATTTTTTCGCAGGCGGCGTTCAACCTGAAGTTTCTGCGGCCGGAGTCGCTGGTGCAGACGTCTGTGTTCGTGGCGCTCTCCGCACTGATCTTCCTGGCCCTGGTGGCGCTGATCTTCGTCCTGCTGCGCACCCTGCTGAAGCTCTACCTGGAGCGGCAGGCGGGAACCGCGGGGTCGCACTTCCGCAGCAAGATGGTGCTGGGCGCGCTGGTTCTCTCCTTTGGGCCGGTGATCGCCCTGTTCCTTTTTGCCTATGGGCTGATGAACCGCTCGATCGACAAGTGGTTCTCGCAGCCGATTGAGGAAGTGCACGGGCGTAGCACGGCGGTGGCCGATCTGCTGACCAGTTATGCGGGACAGAACGCACTGGCCGAGGCACGCTCGATTGCGACCAACGCGGAAGCCTTGCAGGCCTACCACACGGGCCGGTTCGGCTCGCTGTTGGAGGAGTTCCGCGAGCATGAAATTACGTTGCAGGGCGGCTTTGCCTTGGCCTTTTACAAAGGACAGGTGGAGGCCAGCTTTGGCGCTCCGCTGCCGTGGAGCGTGCTGCGCACCGAGGTTCCGAGCCTGGGGTCGATGCAGGACAAGCCTCGCCAGTTCACCCTGAACAACCGCGAGTACATGCTGGGCACCGCCGCGGTGGAAGACCTGGGCTACGTGGCCGTGGCCCTGCCACTGCCGGAGAAGTACAGCGACGCGCTGAATCAACTGGAGGCCAGTGAGCAGCGCTACCAGGAACTGCGGCGCAACAACAAGCTGATCCGCCAAACCTACATGCAGGCGCTGCTGCTGATTACCCTGCTGGTGCTGTTTGGCACGACGTGGTCGGCGCTGGCTTTGAGCAAGGTGGTGACGCGTCCGGTAACGGCGCTGGCCGAGGCCACGCAGGCGATTTCCGCCGGCAGGTTCGATTACCGCGTGGAGGTGAGCGCGGGCGACGAACTGGGGCAACTGGTGGACTCGTTCAACAGCATGGCGGCCGAGCTGGAGAGCAATCGCGACCAGTTACAGGAGGCCAACTTGCGTTTGGAAGAACGCCGCCTGCACCTGGAGACAATCCTTGAGAGCATTCCCTCGGGCGTGCTGTCGCTGGATGGAGCGGGACAGGTGACGCGGGTGAACGCAGCCTTGATTCGGATGTTCCAGCCCCAGGGAGTGACCCAGCCGGGACTGCAGACGGGTTTGCGGCTGACCGACCTGTTTCCCGCCGAGCAGGCGCCGGATGTGGCCGAAGACATCCGGCGGCTGACCCGCAAGGCCGACCGCATGGGAACGACGGCGTCGCAGTTGGAAATTGCCAGCGGCGGCAACACCCTGGAGGTGGGCGTAACGGTAGCGTCGATGTCCGGCTCGCAACGGCCGCGGCGCCTGGGGTACGTGATTGTCTTCGAGGACCTGAGCGACGTGCTGAAGGCGCAGAAACAGGCCGCATGGCGCGAGGTTGCGCGCCGGGTTGCGCACGAGATCAAGAATCCGTTGACGCCGATTGCACTGTCGGCGGAGCGCATCCTGCGGCACCTAGAGCGCGGCGCCCATGTCGACAGCGCATCCCGCAAGATCATTGAGAGCTGCGCCACCACGATTGGCAGCGCCGTGGAGACCGTGCGCAGACTGGTGGACGAGTTCTCGGCCCTGGCGCGCTTTCCCCAGTCGCAGCCGCAGGCAGCCGACTTGAACCAGATTGTGATGAGCGCGATGGCGCTGTTCGACGGACGCCTGGCGGGGGTCATGGTGCAACTGGATCTGGCCGACGATCTGCCCCGCGTCATGGCCGATCCCGAGGCCATCAAGCGCGTGGTGGCCAACCTGGTGGACAACGCCGCGGAGAGTCTGAAGGACTCGGTGGTGCGCGAGATTCGCATTGCCACCGCCCTGCTGGAGTCGCGCGACGCGGTGGAACTGGAGATCAGCGACACGGGCGAAGGCGTGACGGCGGAAACCAAGGAGAAGCTGTTTCTGCCATACTTTTCAACCAAGGCGCGAGGGACGGGACTGGGGCTGGCAATCGTGGCGCGCATCCTGGAAGATCACGGCGGCACCGTGCGGGTGGAGGAGAATCATCCGGTGGGAACGCGCTTCCTGGTGGAGCTGCCCGTGGCCGCCGCCTCTGAGCGCAGCAATGGCAACCTGGCTGGACGCGCGGAAAAGCCCGAGCCGGAAGAAAGGCGGTAGATGATCCACATCCTGGTGGTGGATGACGAACCCAGCATTCGCGAGACGCTGGGTGGAATCCTTGAGGACGAGGGCTATCACGTGACTCTCGCCGAGAACGGCGAGATCTGTTTGACCCTGCTGCGCGACCAGCACTTTGACGTGGTGTTGCTGGACGTCTGGCTGCCGCAGATGGACGGGCTCGCCGTGCTTGAGGAGGTGAAGGAACTGGACGACCGCCCCGAAGTGGTGATGATCTCCGGACACGGCTCGGTGGAAACCGCGGTGCGGGCGACCAAACTGGGAGCCTACGACTTCCTGGAAAAACCGCTATCGCTGGACAAGACATTGATCGTGGTGAAGAACGCGGCCGACGCGCGCCGCCTGCGCTCGGAGAACCAGGAGCTGAAGCGGCAGGTGTCGCATGCGGAGATTGTGGGCGACAGCATTCCGATGAAGGCGCTGCGGCAGCAGATCGGGCTGATGGCTCCGACCAACGGGCGGGTGCTGATCTACGGCGAGAGCGGCACGGGCAAGGAACTGGTGGCGCGCGCCATCCACGCCCAGAGCCTGCGCAAGGATGAGATGTTCGTGGAAATCAACTGCGCGGCGATTCCCGAGGACTTGATCGAGAGCGAACTGTTTGGCTACTGCAAAGGCGCGTTTCCGGGAGCCGACACCGAGAAGGAAGGAAAGCTGCGCAAGGCCGACGGCGGCACGCTGTTCCTGGACGAAGTGGGCGACATGAGTTTGAAGACGCAGTCCAAGGTCCTGCGCACCCTGGACGAGGGCCGCTTTGCCCCGGTTGGAATGGAGGAGCCGGTCACCGTGGACGTGCGCGTGATCGCCGCCACCAACAAGGACCTGGAGGAAGAAATAGGACGCGGCAACTTCCGCGAGGATTTGTTTTACCGGCTGAACGTGGTTCCCTTCGTGGTGCCTCCGCTGCGCGAACGCAAGGAAGATATTCCGGTGCTGGCGCGGTATTTTCTGCGCGAGTTCAGCAGCCAGTACAGCCGCCGCACGAAGGAGATCGCCGACGAGGCGCTGGAAGTTCTGCGGCGTTACCTGTGGCCGGGAAACGTGCGCGAGTTGCGCAACGTGATCGAGCGGATTGTGATCATGAACCCCACGGTGCAGCGGCTGGAACGCAAGCACCTGCCCTCGGTGCTGTATCGCGAAGGCACCCGGCGGTCGCTGGGAGACTTTACCACCCTGCACCAGGCGAGGGCGGCCTACGAGCGCGACTACATCCTGAAAAAGCTGGACGAGAACAACGGCAACGTGAGCCGCACGGCGGAAGTGCTGGGGCTGGAACGAAGCCATCTCTACCGCAAGATGAAGGCGCTGGGGATCGCCGTAAAGGAGTAGGCGCGGCTTTCAGGAGACCAGCGCCTCGAGTTTGCGGATGGTCTTCAGGGTATCGCTGAGCACGGTCTTTCCGATGGCGCTTTCAAACTCCGCCTGCAACCTGTCAAAGGTGCGAATGACGCGCAGGGCGCACCGCTTTCCCTGCGGATTCAAGGCAAGTAAGTAGGACCGGGCATCGGCGGGATCGATCTTTCTCTGCAAAAATCCCTTGGCTTCCAGGGACGAGATGCAGTGGCTCACATTTCCCCGGGTGGTCCCGAAGGTCTCGGCCAACTGCGACGGCCTGGCGGATTCCGGCGCGTCGAAAAACATTGCCGCCAGCACCAGGCCTTCCAGAAAACCAAGGCCGTCGGCGGCCAGGGTGCGGGCGGCCACCGAGTCAAAATGGCGAGCCGCGCGGTTGATGGCAAACATCGGGCTTTCATGGAGGAATGCATCGATGCGCATTCTTCGATTGTACATAATTGAGCATGCGAACTATCAAGAACAATATGAAACCATGATTGCCTGGCCTTGGCGCCACGGATCAAAATAAGTGAGGCGGAAAACCCGCGCGGCTGGGCGGGAAAGCCGTCCCCAAAAGGTGTCCATGAGAACTATTCTTGCCGTCTTTGTCCTGGCCTGCGCGGCCCTGGCGCAGTTGCCGCCCGCCGCCAACGCGCCGGCGGCGGACACGCCGCAACAGGCGGCGCAAACCGCGGCGCAAAATGTATCACAAGCTGCGCCCCCGGCGAAATTGCCGCGCCGCGAAGAACAACTGGTGGTGACGGGCAGCTATGGCGCCGTGCCACTGGAGGAGACCGACCGCAGCGTCAGCGCCGTGGAGGTAGGACAATCCCCGTCCGAGTACCGTAGCTGGGTGGATGTCCTCGAGCAGGACCCGTCACTCGACGTCCAGCAGCGGGCGCCGGGAACTGCGGCGGACCTTTCCATCCGCGGTTCGACATTTGAAGAAACATTGATACTTGTAAATGGATTGCGTTTGAACGACGCGCAGACCGGACACAACAACCTGGACATTCCCTTCCCCTTCGAGTCCGTGGAGCGGGTGGAAGTGCTGAAGGGCGCGGGCTCCACGCTGTACGGCGCGGATGCCATGGGCGGGGCGGTGAACTTTATTACCCGCGTGCCGGAGACGAGCGAGATACGGCTGGGCGCGGGCATCGGCAACTGGGGGACGAACCAGCAGAACGGATCGGTGACGCTCGGGCGCAAACAGTTCAGCGAACAACTGACGTTTGTGCGCGAGCTTTCCACGGGCTTCCTCGCGGATCGCGATTACCGCAACCTGGCCATTGCCTCCGAGACCGTGATCCGCACTCCGATGGGAGCGAGCGACGTGCTGCTGGGAACGAGCGACCGTCCCTACGGGGCGGATGGATTCTACGGAGTGCCGCTGAACTTCCCCAGCTGGGAGCGCGACAAAGGCTGGCTGGCGGCGTGGTCGCAACCCATCGGAGGTCAGACCAGCGCGGACTTTGCCTACCGGCGGCACACCGATGAGTATATCTACATCAAGAGCGATCCCTCGGCCTACGAGAACAATCACATCGACGAGGATTACCAGGCGGCGCTGCGAAGGTTTGAGAAGATTGGCGGCGGGATGCGCGTGTACTACGGCATGGACGGGTTGCGCGAGCACATTGACAGCTCAAACCTGGGAATCCACACCCGGGACCAGGGCGGAGTGTATGCGAGTTTCGACGCGCGCGCGCTGAAGCGCTTCTCCTTCAACGTGGGGGTGCGCGAGGAGTTGTACACGGCGGGGCGGCAGGAGTTCAGCCCGTCGGTTTCCGGCGCCTACTGGGTGAGCGGGCGGGTGAAGCTGCGGGCTTCGGCGTCGCATGGCTTCCGTTTGCCGGACTACACCGAGCTGTACTACAGCGACCCGGTACACCTGGGCAATCCGAACCTGAGGCCGGAGTCTTCGTGGAGCTACGAGGGCGGAGTACAGCTTGGGCTGGGGCGCGGGATCACCGTGGATGCCGGTGTATTTACTCATCGCGACCAGGATGTGATCGACTACGCGCGCAACGCCGCGGAGGCCTCGGCCAACCCGGAGACACTTTACGTGGCCCAGAACATCCAGAGGCTGAACTTTACGGGCGCGGAGCTTTCCCTGCGCTGGCAACTGGGACGGCAACAGCGCATCGAGCTGAGCTATACGGGAATCCACGGCGCGGGGGCTACGCTGCCGGGCCTGCAATACCTGTATGTGTTCAACTTTCCCTCGAACGAGGGCCTGGCGACCTGGTGGAGCAGGCTTCCGGGCGGCGTGGATTCGCGCCTCCGCCTGGCCGCCGTGCAGAGATACGGGATCGACGCCTATCCGCTGGTGGAGTGGACCGTGGGAAGGCAGTTCCAATACCTGAAGCCGTACCTGCAACTGACCAACCTGACCAATACCACCTACCAGGAGATTGCCGGCGTGGCCATGCCGGGACGGGGATTCATTGCGGGGATGGAAGTGCGGTGGAAGGCAAAGTAGGGATCGGCTCCTTGAGTTTCCAGCCGCGAACATTGTGGCACGCCCTACATTCGCCAAAGGAAGGCGAATGTGGGCCACCTGTGGCTAATCCTGAACCTTGGGTTTGCTTTCCTTTGGCTTCCGGGCAGGCGTTTTCCGGGTCTCGGGTTTTTCATCCTTATCCGACAGGCGGGTGTTGAGCGACTGGACCTGTTTGCGCCAGTCGATGGCCTCGTCGACATCGCGGACGTTGTCGCGCCAGCCTTCGCGCACCTTGACGAAGAGTTCGAGGAAGACCTTGACGCCGAGGATGCGTTCGATCTGCTGGCGGGCGCGGGTGCCGATGTGTTTGAGCATGGAGCCCTGCTTGCCGATGACGATGGCTTTCTGGCCCTCGCGCTCGACGAAGATGACGGCGGCGATTTTTGAGAGCTTTTTGCCTTCCTCGAACTTTTCGATCAGCACGCCGCTGGCGTAGGGGACTTCCTGCGCGGTGTTAATGAGTATCTGCTCACGGATCAGTTCGGCGACGATGAAGCGCTCGGGCTGGTCGGTGATCTGGTCCTCGGGAAAATATCTGGGGCCTTCGGGCAATGCGTTGACGACTGCCGTGAGCAATTCTTCCTTGCCGATTTCCTTGGCGGCGGAGATGGGAATGATCTGCGCGAAGTTGAAGCGCGCAGACCAGGCTTCAATGGCGGGCAGCAGCTTGGTTTTTTCGAAGAGATCGATTTTGTTCAGCAGCAGGAAGGTCTTGACCTTGGCGCGCTTGACGATGTCCAGCGTAAACTCGTCTCCGCTGCCGAACTTCTGGGTGACATCGACGATGAGCAGGATGAGGTCGCAACCTTCCAGCGAATCATAGACCTCCTGCATCATGCGCTTGTTGAGCTGATCCCCGGGTTTGTGTACGCCGGGCGTGTCCACGAAGACGACTTGGCCGGCGGCGTGTTTTGCCTTGCGCTTGACGTTGACGATTCCGGTGATGCGGCTGCGCGTGGTTTGCGCCTTGTGGGTGACGATGGCGAGTTTTTCGCCGACGAGCGAATTGAGCAACGTGGATTTGCCCGCGTTGGGACGGCCGAGGATGGTTACGAATCCTGAATGCACAGGTTCGATGCTATTCCACTGCGGGATTCTTGGGAATAGGGGAGGGCCGCCGGGCGAACACCCTGATTTTTTCCACGCGGCGGGCGGTGGACTCCAGAATCTCAAAGCGGAGATCGCCCTCCTCGACAATTTCTCCGGGAAGCGGGATGCGCCCGGCGATTTCCGTGACCAGGCCGCCGACGGTGGTGGCGTGCCGGTCCTCGGGCAGGCGCAGGCCAAACAGTTCTTCGAGGCGGTCGGCTTCCAGGGTTCCGAGGACGACATAGCTGTTATCGCTGCCGCGGATGGCCTCGTTGCATAACTCGCCTTCATTGCGCAGCTCGCCGACAATTTCCTCGATCAGGTCCTCAACCGTAACCAGGCCGGCCACGCCGCCATATTCGTCGATGACGATGGCCATGCGGCGATTTTCGCGCTGCATCTCATTGAGCAGCTCGCTGGCGCGCTTGGTTTCCGGGACAAAATAAATTTCGGTCTTCATCAGGCTGCTGGCGGCGCGGCGGGCGGCGTCGGTATCGGCTACCTGGAGCAGGTCGCGCGCCGAGACGATGCCGACGATGTGGTCGAGATCGCCCTGATAGACGGGCACGCGCGAGAACGGATGCTGGGAGAGCAGGTGGGTGAGCTGCTCGACCGTGGTTTCCCCTGGGACGGCAACAATGGCCGGACGCGGCGTCATCACCTCGCGCACTGTCTTGTCGCCGAACTCGACCACGGAATGGATGAGTTCGCGATCGCTCTCCTCGAGGATGCCCTCGTCCTGGCCTGCTTCGATGAGGGCATCGACGGCCTCGGAGGAATGCTCGGGTTCTTCATCGGCGTTGCTGGGACGGGTGAGAGCGGTGACGGACTGGAGAAAGCCAAGGACCATGGTGAGCGGAATCACGCTCCAGATGAGCAGGCGCAGCAGCAGGGCAAAGCGGACAAGCCAGCCTCCGCGGGTGCGCGAGAAAAGCAGGTAGGGCAGAAAGCGGTCAAAGATGAGAATGACGATGACGATGAAAAACACGGCTTGGACGGCTTCTTCGGCGCCCCAGCCGGGCTGGGCAAATACCGAGTAGGCGAGCAGGAGACAGATGGACGCCGTAAGCAACTGCTCCAGCAAGGCGAAGGAGAGCGCAGCGCGTTCTCGTTTGAAGCCGAGACGCGGCTCGATCTGGTGCTCAAACAGTTCGATGTTCTCCTGAAATTCACGGGAGAGAAACTTGCCGCTCTCGGTGTAGAGACGCGAGACATAGGCGCTGATGATGAGCAGCGCGCTGAGCACCAGGAAGACAATGGTGATGACCATTACGGCCTCCCGGCGCGGGCGGGGACGCTGCGCTCGATGAGGCCGGCATGGAGATGGAACCCGGCGCGGAGTTTTTGCTCGAGGCGGCGCATCCGGCCGCCATCGGTTTCGTGGTCGTAGCCAGCCAGGTGCAGCATGCCGTGGAGGATGAGCACCTTGACTTCGGTGAGCAGATCGTGGCCAGCCGCGGCGGCCTGGCGGCGGGCGACCGGGAGCGCGATGGCGATGTCGCCGCCGGCGGTGCTTCGGATTCGCCGCTCCGGCTGCGGGCGCTGGCGGGTACGCGGCGAACGCCGCTCCGGCTGCGGGCGCCCGGCGGGAAAGGAAAGCACGTCGGTGGACTCGTCTTTGTGGCGGAATTGCAGGTTGAGGCGCTGCATCTCCGCGTTGCTGGTGAGCAGGATGTTGACTTCGCCCCGGAGCCCGGCCGCACGCTGAGCCTGGTTGGCAAAACGCGCCAGGGCGAGGCGGCTGAGGTCTTTCGTTTTTCTTCGCTCTACAATCACTGGTCTCGATTCCGGGCAGGCCCGGGACTGAACGGAAAAAGAAGAAGGGAGAGCACCCAGGCCCTCCCTTCCATTGTACCGAAAGCGCTACTGCTGGACGGGTGTGTTCCCCTTGGCGGCTTCGGCGATGGTCTCAAGACCCGATGGCGGGCGCGCCGGTTCGCCCTCCAACTGCAAGTTGAGCTGGCGGTCATCGCGGGAGCGGAAATCCTCATAGGCGCGGATAATGCGCTGCACCAGGTGGTGGCGCACCACGTCAACTTCGGTAAACATCTGGAAACGGATGCCCTCCACTCCCTGCAAGACGTTCATGGCCTCAATGAGACCGCTGCGGCTGGCGTTGGGGAGATCGATCTGGGTGATGTCTCCGGTGATGACCGCCTTGGAGTTGAAGCCCAGGCGGGTGACGAACATCTTCATCTGCTCGCTGGTGGTGTTCTGGGCTTCGTCGAGAATGACAAAGGAATCGTTGAGGGTGCGCCCGCGCATGAAGGCAATGGGGGCGATTTCAATCACATTCTTCTCCAGGTAGCGGTCCACCTTCTCGGGTTCCAACAGGTCGTAGAGGGCATCGTAAAGCGGACGCAGGTAAGGATCGACTTTTTCCTGCAACGTGCCGGGCAAAAAGCCCAGGCGCTCGCCGGCTTCCACCGCCGGACGGGCGAGGACGATGCGGGCAACCTTTTTGGAGACCAGCGCGGAGATGGCCATGGCGACGGCAAGGTAGGTCTTACCGGTTCCAGCCGGGCCGATGCCGAAGACCATGTCGCTCTGCTCGATGGCTTCAAGATACTGGCGCTGGTTGACGCTCTTGGGCTGCACCTGGCGCTTGTTGCCCACCGAACGCTGTCTGCCGGTCTCGGCCAACTGGCGCAGGGTCACTGCCGGGTCCGATACCAGGACGCGCAGCATCGAGGTCAGTTCGCCGTTGAAGACCTGCTGACCGTGAGCGCGGAGATAGTCGAAGTCGTTGAAGACCTGTTCGACCCGGGCTACATCGTCGGCCGAGCCGTCGATCTCAACGGAGTTGGGCTTGAGCTCGACGACGACATTGAGTCCATCTTCAAGCAGGTGAAGGTTTTCGTCGCGGGTTCCGAACAAAGTTTCGAGATTGGGCCGTAGTTCGACGTTTTTCTTCATCGAGAATTTAGATTCACCTCTGGCGCCCCAGGCGCCGATGCACAGCGCGGAAACGATGCGTAAGTTTTTGTCTGGCGGACCAAGACACGAGAATGCGGAGACGGCTGGGAGGCGTGCTTCTGGATGGAAGCCAAGACCATTGGGCAGGAGCGTACCGTGTTCGCCGCCGCGAGTCAATAAAAGAGTGCGCGGAAGACGAGGCAAGGGGTGGTGGACTGGCGGAGGCGGCGCACGGCCCTGGGTTCAGGAGACCCATGGGAACCCGGAACGCCGCCTCTTGGAAAAACGCCATGATCTGGAACTGAACTACTTCACCACCGCGGCGCCGGCCGCGCCGCATTGGTTGTCGTTTGCCGCGCTATCTCCCGAGACGCCAATGGCGCCGATGATTTTTCCATCCGCAATCAGCATGAAGCCACCGGCGACCGGTACCGCACCCTGCAAGCGGAAGACTTTGACCGCGGAGCCGCCATCGGCAAGCGAGTCCTGCATGGCCTTGGTGCTGCGCTTCCACAGGGTCGCGGAGCGCGCCTTGGCGATGGCCAGTTCGGCGCTTCCAAGCTGGGTGTTGTCCATCTTTTCGTAATACACAAGATTGCCGCTGGGATCGACAATTGCGACCGCCATGGTCCAATTATTCTTGACCGCCTCGGCCAGTGCGGCGGCGGCTGGTTTCTTTGCTTCTTCCAAACTGATTGGTGCGCCGTATGGATTTTGCGCCACTTGGGTTACCCCCTTCTTTCTCTGTTTCGTGAGGTGAACGGGTACCGCCTAAGAGTGCTAGCCGGAATTTTCCTTATGACCTCGAAATCGGCACAATTGTACGCCCATCGCGCCGCTTTCCGGCATGGGAAAACGATTCTCCCGGGCGCGGCGGGCAGGGCGCGGCCAGGCCGGGCGATCCGCGCGGCGCTAATCGAGGAAGTCAAGGAAAACGTCGGTGATCTCCGCGCCGTGGTTGTTGGCAATGCGGGTGGCCGCGGATTCGACCTGCTTCATCAGCCCGTCAAGGTAGTCACGCGAGGAGGAGATGGCGACCACGCCCAGGGTCGCCGACTGCCAGAGTTCGGAAGGGTTGAGTTCGGCCACCGAGACGTTGAAGCCCGAGCGCAAACGGTCCTTGAGGCTGCGCAGAACCTGGCGGCGGTCCTTGAGCGATTGCGCGCCTTCAATGCGGAGTTCGAGGATGAGGTGCGCAATGGGCATCAGCGAAACTGAGTTTAAGAAGAACCACCGGAGAAAGGCAAGACCCATGCAGAAACCAAAAGGCCTCGCCGGAACTGGCGAAGCCTTCGGTGCGCAATGGAACCGGGGGACTACCTGGTTACGTTCTTGCCAAAGTTGAAGGTGGGGCCAACCGAAAGACGCACGCTGTTGCGCGAATCCTTCAGGATGCCGCTGAACAAGTACACATGCACAAATTCAAAGTCGGCGCGCAGGTGGACGTGCTTGGTGGCGTTGAAGTCAGCGCCGCCGCCGAAGCCGTAGAAATAGGTCGTGTCGGAGGGCGTCAGTGAGCTTACCAGGGTGGGAACCAAAGCAGGGATGACGACCATCTTTGTGAACAAATCGTGCGAATGCAGATCGATGACCTCATGCATCGCGCCGATCGAGGGGTGGATGAACAAGGTAACCTTCTGGAAATGCCGGTACGACAACTGGGGCCCGGCGGTAAACGTCTGGGTGGTTGCACTGAATGGCGCCCAGAGAACGTAGTTCGATGGCAGGCCGAAGGCTGGGCCGTAAGTCGCAACCAGGTAGTTCAGATCCGCCTGGTATTGCGGCTTGAGGTCGGCAGTCACCAGCGAGGCGTGGCCTTCCTGAATGCTGTAGTCGAATCCCAGGGCCAACCATCGTCTGGCATTGACCCCAATCTGAGTATTGAATCCCCGTTGTTGCAGATCCAGCTTGGGGGAATCCAGATAGCTGAATCCAGTAAATACATCGTAGCGGCCGACGTAGTCCTGCTGCGCAAAAGCACAGGCAGAGAGGGAGAGTAACAGCAGCACAAAAAACACATTCTTCATTGTTCTCTGGCTCCAAGCTTCCTGGCGGTACGGGGTTTGCAACCGTCCCGGCAGAAACTCTGTTCAATCAAGGGTTGGACAACTCAAGCACCTGAAGAGCGGCCTTCTGCAACCAAGCGGTGAGGCAAATGTTTCCGCTTTGGTCTTGATGCTCCAACCTGAACAGGCGTTCCTCGTGTTACGGCAATGCCTGTCCGCGTTGAGGTTCCTAAAAACGCATATTTGAAACTTTGAACACCCCTATGACTACGCAATTCCCATGAATGAACAATCGGTGCCAACGAAAGAAACAAAGAGATGGAATATTACACCGAAATAAGCGCGTGCATAAAAAAAAGTAATGGGCCCGGTAAATCTGATTTGTATTGCCGCAATTTGGAATGGGCACGAAGAAACGTTGCATGGGAAAAAGCCTTGCCGGATTGGCGAGGCCCCAGGCTGACGGCGGCTGCTACTTCACGTTTTTCCCGAAACTGAACGTGGGGCCGATGCCGAAACGCAAAGTGTTGCGGCTGTCGGCGAGAAAGTTGCTGAACAGATAAACGTGCACGAAATCGGCGGTGAAGCGCAGGCCGAAATGCTGAGTCAACCCGTATTGCAGGCCGCCACCAGCGCCGTAGAAGTAGGTGGTGTCAGAACGTGAACCGCCTGGCACCAGCGCCGCCAGCAGCTCGGTTTGCAGCGGGGTCTTGGGATCGCCGGTCACCGTCTCATGGATGGCTCCGAGGCTGGGGTGGACGAAGAGCGTGACCTTGCGGAATTTGCGGATGTTGATCTGCGGTCCCGCCGTGTAGGTGAAAGTTGTGGAGTTGTAGGGAACGCCAAAGGAATCGGGAAAGCCATAGAAATGGGCCGCGGCGCGATCGGCGGGGACCAGTTGGCCAATCGTCAGATAGCTGTGCCCTTTCATGGCGCTGAAGTCAACGCCGAAAGCCAGCCAACGGTTGAAGTTGATGCCTTCCTGGGTGATGAAACCACGCTCCATCAGGTTCATTTTCGGGGTATCAAGGTAGGTAAAACCGACGAAAGAATCATAGCGGCCGACATAATTCTGCTGCGCATACGCGCACATGGAAAAAACGAGCGACAGCACCACCAGACCTAACTTCTTCATTCTCCAGTTCTCCAACGTAATTTGCGAAAACACCGCCGGCCTGCTTTCGGCAACGGCTGCGCGCGTAATCGGGTTTGAAGCCACGCCGGCGACGGACGCCGATGCCGGCGGAAACGCCATGGCCGTGCGAATTTCCTCCCTCGGCCGAAGGTTCACTCTTGTTCTTAAATTGCACAGATAAGCCGCCGCGGATGAAAACGATTCGCCTTCGATACGGGCAAATCGCCTGGGCGCGGGCGGAAACGAACCCCGAAGAACAGAAAGGAAATCGGGATTACCGGCAGACTGAAGATGGGAGCGCCGGCTCACCGGCGCTCCAGGAACTAATTCAGTTGGGTGGCGATCTTCTCGGTAAGATAAGCCTCAATGACGTCGCCTTTCTTGACATCGTTGTAATTGTGGATGCCGATGCCGCACTCCATGCCGGTGCGTACCTCGCTGGCGTCGTCCTTGAAGCGCTTGAGCGAGGAGATCTTGCCGGTGAAGACCACAATGCTGTCGCGCAGCAGGCGGACTTCGGAATCGCGCTTGATGGTCCCATCGAGCACCTGGCAACCGGCAATGGTTCCGACCTTCGGGATGCGGAAGGTGTCTTTCACCTCGGCCCGTCCCAGGTAGGACTCCTTGATGGTCGGATCCAGCAGGCCGGTCATCGCCTTCTTCATCTCGTCCTGCAGCTCGTAGATGATGGAGTGCAGCCGGATGTCCACCTTTTCCTGATCGGCCATCTCCTGCGCCTTGCGTTCGGGGCGCACGTTGAAGCCGATGATGATGGCGTTGGAGGCGGCGGCCAGAAGAACGTCGCTTTCGGTGATGGCGCCCACCGAGTAACGCAGCACGTTGATGCGCACCTGGTCGCCGGAGAGCTTCATGAGCAGATCGTTGATGACTTCGACCGAGCCCTGGACATCGCCCTTGAGGATGATGTCAAGCTGCTTGGTGCCTTCGTTCTTGATCTGCTGGGCGAGACTTTCCAGCGAGACGCGGGCGGTCTTGGCGAGAACGGCTTCGCGCGCCTTGGCTTCGCGGTAATCGGCAATTTCGCGTGCCTTCTCGCGCTCGGCGACCACCACGAACTGGTCCCCGGCCTGGGGCAAACCTTCCAGCCCGAGAATCTCAACCGGGGTGGACGGCCCGGCTTCCTCAAGGGCGCGGCCACGATCGTCGAACATGGCGCGGACTTTGCCGAAGATGTTTCCGACGACAAAGTTTTCGCCGGCGTGCAGGGTTCCATTGTCGATAAGAACGGTGGCCACCGGGCCGCGTCCGCGATCGAGTTTGGCTTCCAGCACGGTACCGGAGGCGAGGCGCTCGGGAGTTGCCTTCAGCTCCTTCATGTCGGCCACCAGGCAGATCATCTCCATCATCTGGTTCAGATTGGTGTGCTTCTTGGCGGAGACGTCCACGAAAATGGTGTCGCCACCCCAATCCTCCGGCAGCAGGCCGCGGTCGGCGAGTTGCTTTTTGACGCGATCCGGCTGCGCATCCGGTTTGTCGATCTTGTTGACGGCGATGATGAGCGGAACCTTGGCGGCCTTGGCGTGGTCGATCGCCTCCAGGGTTTGCGGCATGACTCCGTCATCGGCGGCCACCACGAGCACCACGATGTCGGTGACCTTGGCGCCGCGGGCGCGCATGCGGGTGAAAGCTTCGTGACCCGGCGTGTCGAGGAAGACGATCTCGCGGCCAAAGGCAGGCGAGTTGGTGTCGGTGATCTTCACCTTGTAGGCGCCGATGTGCTGGGTGATGCCGCCGGCTTCGCCCTCGGCCACGTTGGTGGAGCGAATGGCGTCGAGCAGGCTGGTCTTGCCGTGATCGACATGGCCCATGATGGTGACCACCGGAGGCCGGGTGACGGTATTGAAGACCGCTTCGTTCTCCTGCTCGATGGCCTGGGCGTCGTAATCCTGCTGAATCTGATCCTCGAAGCTGATGACCGAGCTCTCGGCTCCAAAGTGGCGGGCCATGTCGCGGGCAAGGTCCTCGCTGAGAGTCTGGTTGATGGTGGCAAAGACGCCACGAGCCAGCAGGCGCGCAATGAGATCCTTGGCGCGGATGCCGAGCTTTTCGGCGAGATCCTTTACGCTGACGCCTTCCGAGATGGTAATCGCGCGCGTGATCGGCATGGGCTCATTGCTGAGCGACAGCCGGGGTGGCGGCGTGAAACCCTTCATCGGTCCTTCCTGCTTGCCGCGCGGGCCCTGGTAACGCTGGCCGGGACGGCGGGCGGGCGCGCCTGCGCGAGCTCCAGGCCGCGGCGTGGCTCCCGGAGGAGCACCGGCAGCGCCTAGCAGACCGCCCGGACGCGGCGGACCGCCCGGACGCGGAGTCATTCCAGGACGTCCACCCACCATGGGGCGGCCACCCGGAACGGGCGCGGTGCGGGTCGGATGCATGGGACGGCGCTCGCCGGGACGGAACGGCGGGTGCGCTCCGGGAGCATATCCCGCAGCACCGGCAGGAGCCGGGGATTGTCCCGGACGCGGACGCTGGAAGATCGGCTGGCCACGCACCGGCAAACCGGTTCGATTGTTCATCGCCGAAGGCGGCTGCTGGGGACGCGGCGCAGATGGCGGTGGTGGCGGCGGAGC